>Ga0209491_10000594_pt1 | contig 72742 bp, 82 predicted proteins | sample BON02_FD_187213 | JGI IMG/M metagenome (GOLD analysis project Ga0209491, IMG submission 187213) | Freshwater microbial communities from Lake Bonney liftoff mats and glacier meltwater in Antarctica - BON-02 (SPAdes) (version 2) | ecosystem: Environmental > Aquatic > Freshwater > Ice > Glacier... | reverse complement strand
CTCCCGTGTAGAAAAGCAAGTCATTGATTGAATGACCGCCGGTTAGCGGAAAAAAGTCATGGTCGGTAAATTTAGCACCTTCCCAGCTATCGGTAGAATGGCAGTTTATACAGACCTGGCTAATACTCAAAGATTGGTGGTTTGGATTATCAGCGCTGTTGTAATCCTCTTGGTGACAGGAGATGCAATCACTTCCAATCCCATCAAAGCGTAATCCTGTTTCTGAAATATGGCAACTTTCACATTAAATAACTTGATGCTGACCATTCAGGGGAAACCCATTTTGCTCATGTAATTCAGGAATATTATCTACCACCCAGGAAGTATTAGAATGGCATCTCGAACAGTCATTGCCAACTGACATAGAATGCACATCTTGATGACAAGAGATACAATCACTACCTACTTCCTCGAACGATAAGCTTTTATGACAATCTACACAGGTAACACTTTGATGACTTCCTTCCAATACAAAACCTGTCATCGTATGATCAAAACCTACACTATCACCTTCATATAACCAAGTACCCGTTGTATGACATTCCTTGCAATCCAGCTTCAATTTATCGCCATGAGGATTTTGAGCCATTAGCCCTTCAAAGACAAGAAAAATTACTGGAAAAAAGAAAGCGGACTTCACCCAGAAATTGAAACCATGGAATATAGAAAATAGAAACAATTTAACCCAACTTGCTAAAAAAAGCTCTCCAAAAAATATTTTTTAGTGTTTTGAGTAAAAAAAAGTGTCAGATTTCGCTAAAAATGAGGGTTTTGGAATAAAATCCCATTTGTAGTGATGTATGGTGTTTGTATTATTCAGCCAACTTTAGTATATTTGGCCGATGTTCATCCGAGAAGTAAAAAAGAAGAATACCGCAAAGGGTAAAACTTTTTACCAGTACCAGCTCGTGCAGGCTTCCAGGGTAGAGGGAAAAGTAAAACAACGGAACATCCTCTACCTTGGATCAGAACCAAAGCTTGCCGATCCCGCAACCCGAGCTGTACTACTTGAGCTCTTACAAGCCAAGATATTCCGTCAACCTATAATTTTTCCCAAGGATTGTCCCAAAGAAGTTACAGCCTTGGCCGAGAGCTACTATCAAAAATTTCTTGTCAAATATAAAGACATTGCCATTGATTCTGCTGTTTCCATTCCCCCTGTCGAAAGCCAGTCCCAGTTAGAAACTATTGATCCCGGTTCTATTGACATAGAAAATTCAAAAACTTTCGGCGGCGAACATTTATGCAGCCAGGTAATGACCCTGCTTAATCTGGACTCCTGCTTTAAATCACTCAATTTCAGCAATAAAGAAAACAAGCTGGCCCATATCAGTATTATTGCCAGGGCATTATTTTCCTCATCAGAATATAAAACAACCCAATACCTCAGGGACAACAGCGGACTATGTGGTCTGCACAATACAGCTGCTGAAGAGATCTCACATCGTGACCTATATGCCATTGCCGACAAATTATATAAGCATAAGGATCCCATAGACAAATTTCTTTATAACAGGATAGTAGATTTATTTGGGATAAAAGACTCTCTGGTGATCTATGACTTGTCCAATACTTATTTTGAAGGAAGAAAAGCTTCCAGCAAAATAGCTAAATATGGCAAAAACAAAGAGAAACGCAATGACTGCAAGCAGGTAGTATTCACCGGGGTTATAAATGCAAAGGGCTTTATCCGTTATTCCAAAATATATGACGGGGCCACTGCTGACACCGTTACCCTTCAGGACATGATCTCTGAGCTGAAAAAGCACAGCGATCAGATCAGTGACAAAACAGTGGTACTCGACGCCGGCTTTGCCTCAGAGGAAAATCTGGAATTCCTCTCAGCCCGGAACCTGAAGTATGTGTGCGTATCAAGAAAACGCATCAAAGACTATCAGGTGGATGAAAAGGCCAGCATACACACTTTGACAGACAAGCGCAACAACCCCATTGAACTCAGTGTTTTTAAACCGGAGGGATATACAGACACCTGGATGTATGTAAAAAGTGAACAGAAGAGAGTAAAGGAGCAATCCATGCAAGATAAATTATCCCGGCGTTTTGAAGAGGAACTCCAGGGATTGGCACAGGGGTTACATAAAAAGGGAACCACAAAAAAAGTAGAAAAGGTATGGGAGCGGATAGGGCGGATTAAACAAAAGCACCGCTTAATAAGTGGAAAATACAGTATTGACGCACAGGCTGATAAAGGGATAGTTACCGGGGTGACATGGCAACAAAAAAAACAGGAAGATCAAAATACAGACCCCGGTCATGGAGTATATTTTATCCGCACCAATTATGAAAAACCGCAAGAGGCCCAACTATGGGAAATCTACAATACAATAAGGGAGGTTGAAGCAACATTCAGATGCCTGAAATCCGATCTGCAAATTCGTCCCATACATCACCAAAAAGATGCAAGGATTGAATCGCATATTTATCTGACCATCTTGGCCTATCAGTTGGTAAATACAATACGCCATATGCTTAAAGAAAAAGAAATAAACACCGGCTGGAAAAACATAGTAAGAATAATGAGTACCCAAACAATACAATCATTGATCATCCCGACAGAAACAAAAACAATAAGCCTGACCAAACCTTCAAGACCAATCAAAGAAACTTTACAGATATATCAGGCAACTAACACAAAATCCATTATACCCGCAAAGAAAAAATATGTTGTGTACCATTAAAAAATTAATAACCTAATTATCAGTAATTTAACGTCTCGTTTAAGCAAGTTGGGTTAAATTATTTAATGATCAAACTACAAAATGTTGATTAAGGTCCATTATCTAAAAGATGAGTGAAATTTCAAGCAAAGTGAATGGAGATCCTTCTAAATAAATTCCCATTCACAATTTTACGATAAGACCTATAATAGGCCTTCATCCGCAAAACTCAGGTATGTGCCATCTGTAAATATCAAATGATCCAGTACTGGCATTTCCAGATTCTTTCCAACTTCGGTCAATCTTTTGGTTAACCTCTTGTCTGCTTCTGATGGTCAAAGGTTTCCGGAAGGGTGATTGTGCACAAGGATGATTCCTGAGGCTAAGTGATCCAGTGCTTTTTTGAAAATTAATTTGGGATCGGCCAGGGTAGCGTTGGTTCCTCCTGAACTGATTTTATGAAGTTTGAGTACCTGATTGTTTCGGTTTAACAATACGATGTAAAAATGTTCAACCACTTCGTCAAAAAGAAAAGGTTTCATACAATTGTAAACATCCTGAGAACAGTTAATTTTAATTCTCTTATCCGGTTGCTCGAACATTCGTCTTCTACCCAATTCAAAGGAAGTCACCATAGCCGTGGCCTTAGTATATCCAATCCCTTCAATTTTCAGCCATCTTTCCATATCCCACTTGGCTAACTCAGATAGTTTATTATCTGCCAGGGCAAGTATTTCCCGAGCTTTGTCTACCCTGATGTTTGCTATAGCAGCAATGATATGGTAGTCTGTCATGGCAGATTTCCCTTGGTTATAAAGCATTTCTGTGGGTTCTGATAATAAATTGAAACGTTTCATGATGTGCTTACCGACTTTAAATCTCCTGGTGCTGGAGGGCTAAATGAATGATAAGCCCATGCCATGGGGAGTTTTTCACTAAGCACAAGGAGGAACGGAATAAAACATCTCTGTCAATCAGGTCCTATTATGCCGTAGTTCCTTGGTATAATTCAGACAGTCAATTCGGATGCATGTGAAAAAATAGCCCATACCTTTGGTGCGTCATTGATTCGCCACTATTTTTCCGAATGTGATAAAGATTGTTTAAAGATTTATTTGGGAAAACGTAATTTCCCTTATTTTTTATTTAGTGCGCTTTTAGTATATTTTAGAAAAATTCGCAAAAAAGTATATTCTGCCATGAGAAAATGTTTCTATTCAATATTTTGGGTTTTATTCGTAAGCTTTTTTTTCATTAGGTGTGATGAGGAAAATCAAAATGATCTCGTCCAAAAGAATCACTTAAAGATTGGAAATGATGAATATGACTTGTCAACTGGAGTGCTAAAATACAATAGACAGGCTGGAGCTAATGAGGGTGTAGACCTTGATTTGGCGTTATTTTCAAAAAATGTTATTATCTCAGGCAATGATAATGGTGGATATGGCATACTTGGTTCTGGCGAAATCATTCAATTTGACATGTTTACCTCAAATGACAAATACCTTGACGATGGAAATTACGTCTATCAAAATAACCCTCCATATCCTATTGGGACTTTTTCTTATGGCCTTTATACTGTAGGTTGGGAACAGGGTGACCTAAGTGTGGACAATACGTTTAGAATTGTTTCAGGAAAAATATCCGTGGACAAAAAAGTGGAGGAATATGAAATAACGATAGATTGTAAAGACGAGAAGGGAAACGTTGTGACAGGGTATTTTAAAGGAGAACTACAATATTTCAATAATTCGTCCGCTTCATAATTAAAAAGCATAAACCCCTGAAGAAAAGGCCATTTACCGATGCCGCTTAAAATTATAATAGAAAAGGATTAAATTAAATATAGAAATCCAGTCCCTACTGACAATAACGAAAATGGAAGAAATAGAACAAGGGTGGCAAATTGAGATTGATGAAGCTAAACGAAGTAAAAAATTAGCGGACATCAATGTAATTCTAAGGCCTCCCAATGCCGATGGATTTAGGAATATTTCACCGGAAAAAAGGAAAAAAATAACCAGAACAACTTTGCAAAATGCCTTTATTTCACTCAAAAAGGATTTCAAGCTGAAAAACCCTAAAATGATATTAGGGAAACGAGGTGAACCACGTGTTATAAATGGCAAAATTGTTCTAAACTCTATTTTCTCACTAAAAGAAAAGGATTATGTCAAAGACTTCCAGATTAATTCCATTGAAGGGGTGGCCGCAAAGGAAGTCCAGCAGACAGCAACACCAACCGACAGGTATTTCTCTGTAATGGCTCGGTTTGAAATATTGATTGAGGGGCAGGCCAACGGACTTCAGACGTATGAAGAAAGAATCGTCTTAATCAAAGCCACTCATGAAGATGAGGCAGAAGAAAGGGCAATTGCAATGCTCCCTTCAAGTGAAGAACCATACCTTAACAGTGATAAACAGTTTGTTTGGTACAGATTTGAAGAGGTTCTAAGCGTCACAGGATATTTGGAAATCCCCCACATTGAACCTGATTTGGACGGCAAAGAAATTTACTCGGAATGGAAAAACCGAAAACTAAAACCTGAAAACACATGGGTTTGGAAATATCGTAATGAAGACGAATAACGCGTGAGGGAAGGTGGTTCTAATCAGTTTCTGGCAGGTGCGTTCATCAAATACTTTCCCGATGTAGACTCAAAAATTTTTTAACTAAAATTCTTTTATAGTCAAAATAATGTGGATTAAAATAGATAAATTGTAGCTGGGATTTAGTTTCAATTTTAACTGGAATTTTTATAAAAACCAATCGGCCGATTTTTAAATTTATACCCCTGATTTTGCTCATTGTAGGGCTCTTAGGTATTGGCTCCTGGTGGTTCATCAACCATCAAAAGGGTATAAGTATTACTTCAGGCCAACCTCCGGTGATAGTCGAACAATTATTTCAGTTTTCTGATCCCAACTCCCGTTTTACCTTTCCAGAAGTTCTTAATTTACCATTACCTGAATGGCAGGAAGTGCCTGCAGTGAATTTTGGCTATAGTGGGGGGACAGGCTGGGCATTTTTCGGGGTAAAAAGCAACAGTACCCAATCTATTTTAATGGAGATGAATACCCATTTTATGGATGCAGTGAAAGTATGGTTGCTGGATAAAGAAGGGGAAATACTTGAGATTCCAGCAACGGGATTTTCCAGTTTATCGAATTCCATTTTTAATCCATTGAATCATCGTTACTTTTTGGCCGACCTTCCAGTCGAAAAGAATCACTCGTATACTATAATAATCCGTAGTGAAACTATTCCAGGATTTCCTATGAAATATCAGGTCCAGTTTTGGGACAAACCAGGGTTTATCAGGCACAATAATGCAATCAATAGAGGTTGGGCGATATTTATAGGGATGGTACTAACGGTAATCTTCATATCCCTTTCTTGCTATACAATCCACCAAAACCAAATCTATTTATATTTTTCTGTTTACATGTTTTGCTTGACCTTATATGCTTTATTAAATGATGGCTGGGGGATATTTCTTTATGCTCACTTATATGAATATGTCAACCCCATACAAATCGGGCACATCTTAAACCTGGGCATTTGCTTTTTCTTATTGTTTAGCCGTAAATTTCTGGTTATTTCCAACTCCTCTGCGAAATGGTGGCTAAGATTCAGTCCATGGTGGCTTTACTTAGCCATAACCTTTTGTATAATCATGGTCAATTATGGATATACCATTTCCAATACCTTTTTTATCCAAACAGGTTATGGGTTCGGAATTATAGCTTCCATATCGATGGTTGTTCTTTGGCTAAGTTATATGGCAGATGCCCTTCAAAAGAGATTTCATCCTGCCTGGCTTTTACTGGCCTCCCAGTTATTTATCATCCTGTTTTTTTTCACAAATTATATCCTGGTCAATTTGAATTCAGTCCTGCTCCCTTTGCCCGATATGATGGTTTTTAAGATCGCAATGACGGCACAACTTTATTTTATTGGATTGGGTTGGATTTATCGTCAAAAAGTGATAAACGACACCAACGAGCAGCTAAAATCGCTTAATTTGGCACAGCAAAAAGCGGTTTGGGAAGCAGAAAACCGCTGGCAGAAACTACAAATTAAAACCTTACAAATAGAAAATGCGGTACATGAACAACGGGAACGATTGGCTCGGGACCTGCATGACGGCATTGGTTCTCAGCTTACCCATATTATTTCCCGCCTGGACCTACTTTCACTGTCTCCCAATACACAGCAAAACCAATTATTGAGATTAAGAGACTTTACCCGGGACACCAACCAGCACCTTCGGGAAACTATTTGGGTCCTTAACCAGAAAGAAATTTCTTGTTCGGAATTTGTCCTTAGAATGCATGGTTTCCTGCACAACCTCTGGGAGGACCAGGATTACCCTCAATTAACCTGGAAATGCCCAACCCATGCCGAAAACCCTATACTGCCACCCTTGGTTGCAACACACCTATACAGAATAGCCCAGGAGGCTATTGCCAATGTCATCAAACATTCCGGGGCAACACAAATAACGGTGCATCTGGATTATAGCTTTCAGCATATTTTACTGACCATTAAAGACGACGGCATAGGGTTTAATCCTGAACTGGCCTCTTCTGGATTTGGATTGAAATTTATGCGAAAAAGGGCTGAGGAAATGAATGGATCACTTAATTTAATAACAGGAAACTGTGGAACGGTGATTCAGGTAAATATCCCAGTATCAACCTAAATAAAAATACGCCATTTGCCGTATTGACTTCTGTTAACCATTGTATTACATTTGACATAACCAATTAGTTTCTCCCACCAACATAATGATAAAGATCGGACTCGTTGAGGACAATGCCCAGCTAGGACAGGATATCCGGGACAAGTTTGCTTTGGCAGAAGGGGTAACTGTAATTTGGGAAGTGCGGGACGGTGTAATGGCCTTAAAAGCATTGGAAGAAGGGAAATTACCTGATGTGGTATTAATGGACGTTGCCATGCCCGGAATGGATGGCATTGAAGCCACCCGTTTATCCAAGATCAAATTTCCTGACCTAAAAATCCTGATGCTGACCGTTATGGACGATGAAAAGAAGCTGTTTGAAGCCTTAAAAGCTGGAGCATCAGGATATCTTCTGAAAGAAGTAAAGCCGCATCTCCTGATTAATGCCATTGACGATGTGCTGGAAGGTGGCCTTCCCCTTTCCCCTTCTTTGGCAAGCATGGCGTTGAATTATCTAAAAAGTAAACCGAAAGTCCAGGAAGTCTTATCTCCAGGAATGGAAATGCTAAGTAAAAGGGAGCAGGAGGTACTTCAATGGCTAAAGAAGGGGATGTCAGTGCGCCAGATTGGGGAGCAGTTGTTTATATCGGATAAAACCGTGAGGAAGCATTTGGAACATATTTATGAGAAGTTGCAGGTGCATTCGGGGAGGGAGGCGATTGTGAAGGGGATAAATGAATGAATACCTCTAGATTTACCTGAATATGGTTTAAAATCAAATAGTAAGTTTAAATTTAATGGATTATACTATAATCATTAAAATAGTTAAAGGATCGACATACATTAAAAAAATAGGTTTTATATAATTCAATTACTGATTAATCTAATTTAGAGTTGTAAGTCGTGTTAAAATATCTACATTATCTAAACATTTAATGATTTTATGCTGACATAATTTTATGTAGAAAGTACGCAAGTAATAATGTTTAAAAAAGTATTAATAACTGAAATTAGACGAATATTAGATCTAATTTATAATACATATTTTATATTTAACCATTGTCAACACATATATAATTAACTCATTAATAAAACAGTAACGATTAACAAATATGAATATGTTGTTTAATGTTCTACTCCAGACTATTGATGTTGAGTCAAAAAATGTAGATTTTTTAGATGCTTTAATTGTTGTTCTTATACTTCTATTCATTCTCAGTACCATAACAGAAAAATTAACGGAATTAACTAGGATGTATCCAATTCAATTCAGGATAATCGGGATTTTGGCCTGCATTATTTTTGCTGTCCAAATAATTTTTGGCATTTGGAGCGAACCACCTATTGGGGTTATTAAGGCATTCATACTTTTACTTGCTGATATTATTATATTTTTAATTCTAGTGGCAAATAGTAACCCTGTTATTAATTCCCAAATTAACTCCTTTAAGGCACTTTCATCTAAATTATCTGTTTTTAACAATATTAAAAAAGAAAAGATAGATGTTAACGATGTTAAAAAAGAGCGTGAAGTGACTGCACTTAGCTTTATGATTGGTCTAATTGTATCAATATTATTTAATGCAAATCTATTTAATTTTTTCGATTCTACACATAAACCAGGCTTAATGCCCTATTCATCTCCATTTCTACCAATCAAGGATTCTGCATTTTATTCTATAAATCCAGCATTTTTTGAACTTGACCTTGTAACTATTATTGGATTTATACTAACTGCGTTTTTTTTGGCCTTTGGAGCCAAGTTTTTCCACGATTTACTGGATAATCTGTTACAAATAAAAAATTTAAGGAGAAAAATAAATGAAAAGGAAAACTGGGACTTTAATAACATAACGGAATTCGATAATTATTTTTCCTCTCAAGAAAAAAGCCGTTTTGAAGAATATATAAGTAGCAAATTTAATAAGCCCGGAGTTTTTCCTGAAAGTGATTTTGAGAATAAGCGAATAGTTGTCTATGTAAGCGATCCTAGTATCTCATTTCCACAGATTGTATTTTATAAAACTTCACTAGGTAAAATCTGGGAAATTCAAGTTGAAAGGGTAGAAAGCCCAGGAATTGGTACTCTAAGTTTACCTTTGTTCCCATCATCAGAGATTGCAAACCAGACTCCATATGCTTCACTAAGGGGGACTCTTGGACATTTTGTTAAATCTATAAATAGTACAAATATTTTTTTACTGACTTGTTATCATGTGGTTTGGAATCAACATGACTGGGATCACTTTAGGCCGATTGAAAGGGAAATAGTGGTTCATCCTTCAAATGGTCAGGAAATCGGCACAATATACGCAGCCTTAAAAAATGCATCTGTCGATGCTGTCCTAATTAATCCTGGCGATATTGAAATGCTAGGTGAGATTTTGGATGTGGGATTGGTTCAATATGATCGTCCTCTTAATTCTGGAGACATCGGTCTCCGAGTACGAATGCGTGGTAATACTCTTGGCTATATGGAAGGATATATCGCCGGATTAAACAAATATGCTAACATATTATATCCGGATAGAAAATATAGAACGCTGAATAACTTAATACTAGTTAAAACCAAAGATGGAACCCCATTTTCTGCTGAAGGGGATTCCGGCTCCTTTATAGTTGATGATTTCGGATATGCTGTCGGAATGCTTGTTGCCGGCGACCAAAAAAGTTTGTCTTTTGCAATTCCTTTTTCTATTCTTAGAGAACAACTTAATATTGAAATCCTAAATACTAAACCATCATGAAAATTTGTTTTACATTCTTAACATTTCTTTTCATTTCTTTTGTGGCAAACGGACAAATTAATGTCACGTATGACAGTAATCTGCCAGTAGGAGAACGACTAGTAAAAGTAACTTCAGATCCCCAAGCGGCCGCATTGAATCCATCCACCGCAATTCAAGTTAATATAAATGGACTTCCAAATGGAGTAACGGCATCTATAATCTCATCGTTTAACGGTGTCAATCGAAGTTCTGGAAATTCGCCATCCCATACCTTGGCAGGTCTCTCCTCTATTGAAATTAGCAGTTATGCTTCATATATTCTTTTAATCAAGACAATGGATGGGAATGAAACATCAACATATAACAACATTGCATCAGGGGGAACTGGAAAAAGTGCTACTAAGTCCACTATAAATAATTCATTCCCTGAGAATAATGTTTCGCAAGAAATTGGCTCATATTTCCATTCACTCAATATTACAGATTTCGGTTTGGAAGTAGCTAGTTCAATATTCCCTAACTATCCTTATATCGGGAGCAAATACTCTCACATATTTCTGGATCAATTCGGAAATAGTTTAATTGGATCGATTCCTCAAGGAATATCTAACAGGCAATATGTTGTTCATATTATTTATTTGGCAAACAAAGATAATCCTTCACAAATCTCATATTCAGTCCGGCAAACTAAAGGAGAATTCAATTCGACGCTAGTTTTTAATAATGCCGGCCAATTAGGAGGTATTAACGTTCAGGCGGGAAAGGTTGATTCGGCGCCAAGCACTACTTCGTATGAATGGGCACATCAAGAATTTCTCCTTCGTACATCCACTAATGACGTAGAGTTTGAGATTTCTAGAAATATCCTCGAGGATCAACCCAGTTTGAGCTTGCAGAGAATAATAGTAGGAAAGCATACTATTCAAATGTCCAAAGTTTTTCATGGCTCATTTGATATCGGGTTCATTAATTCTAAGCTTGCAAATCCTTCGTATGAGCTCGTGCCATCTTCAACAGATCCAGAATTTAATTTCGTAAAGCGTTGTTCTGCCAGTGAAAGCAGAGGAATAGTTACAGCAATGGCAACATTCTATACCTCACCAATTATTTTATTAGAAAAATATTTATTTGGAATAGATATACCAAATTATAAGTTAACAGGTAGAAATTTCTTGGATGATCATAAGATTTATGAGCGGATATATCCAGCCGTTGGAGTGGCAATTAACGAACAAACTTTTAAGAATCTTTTCTTTGGTCTTAATTGGGAAATAGCGCGTGGAGCTGCTTTTTTTGCGGGGATCCATTATGGCGAAGTGAATACATTTAGAATTGATAACGACTTTGAATTCGAACGAACTATGATAAGTGAAACGGATTTCATTTTGCGAAAAAACAAAGCTTGGAATCATAACTTTGCTTTTGGTGCCAATCTCGATATTTTAGTTGTAACTAATCTATTTATCGGCAATTAACAAAGGTGTACGGCTATGGCATTTCATTAATAAAAAGATAATATATATATATTAAATTTAATTATAAATATAATCCGATAAAAATAAGAATTTATAATAAGTGAAATATATCACTTCAATATTAATTTATTAAAATAGTTGATATCATGATATTTGTCATATTTTCTAATATTCAAACTGTCCCTTGGACTGATTCTACAGGAATTGTTATAGCTGTTATTGCTTTGGTATTATCTGTCATTAGTACAGTTACTGCGTTAATTTCGTTTATGATATCTGGGAGAAAAGCTAGAATTGATTTAAGATATGAATTTATTAAAAGGAGACAAGAAAACTACGCAGAAATAAGAATCTGGGCTCATACATGTATAAAAAAAATGACAGAAACGTCTTCACTATGCGAGTATGACCCGAAGCGAATGAAAGAAGGAGACTTTTTTAACCAAAAGATTAAATTAATCAATGATATTTCATACTTTATTGATCAAGGTAGATTATATCTTCCGAATAGAAATCATGAGGAATACGGAACTGAAAAACCTTGGGCCTTTCAAGGGGTAACAAGGCCTGCCATTACCAGATTAAAAGAATTTCTTGCTTTTTCTCTTAAATTGAATTATCTTAATAAAGAACCTAATATTGAAATTCAAAAAAAGCTTAATCACATTAAAAGAGATTTTGTAAGTGAAGTACAAATGATTTTAGAAGTAAGACAAATGGAAATTGAATTTATAGAATTGATTAATCATTATCAAAAGGAAATCAAAAGGTAATCTTTAGAGAATTGATTAAGTACTACTGAGAGGAAGGATTTTATAATATTGAATCTAGCATCTGCGAAGAATAACTGAGTTGTATGTTTTTTAGATTGGATTTTGATTTAAATTCGATTTAATAATACTACTTTACGGAGTTATAAATTAGTTGGTTAAGAGCTTCAAATTAGCTATATTCAGGTATATAACGAATTTTAGACCATGACCGATTGAATTAAGCCCATGCAATCGGATAGAAAAATTCTAATTCTAGGTTAGATATTTGTAAATCAAGTGATAAGCTCCAAAAATTTGTGTTCTTCTTACAATCCTGTTTTATCTTTCATCGATACGGCAACACCCCAACAGCTTTTGAATATATCCTGGGACTTATGACCTGTGAAAAAAATACGGTAATCATGGAGCGGATGGAAGAAGAGATAGATTCAGTCATATGAAAATATTTAATGAAGGATCATTACCTATTGAACTAGCTGATAATCGTAATTTTAAAATAGTTTAATCTGCCTTTGGGTTAAGCATCAATCTACTATGGAAAATTTGTCTGGATGTTAATTATATTACAACAATTTTGAAACTAATTATGGAGAAGTTTACTAGTGATGTAATGAAGGCATACCTCAATGATTCTAAGGCATTTCAAAATTATCTTATTGGTTTTTCAGTAGTTCAAAGTATATCCTTTTTATATGGTCTTGAAAAATTTCTAGACAGAATTTACACATTCCATATTTTAATAAGTTTAGGTATAATAATTACGTGCCTTATAAATATTTGTATCTTGTTTTTCACATCATCATATGAGATTTCAATCATTAAACAATGCTGGGTGGATACTAATCAACAAACCCAGCAATTTATTATTAAACTAATCGAAAAGGCTAAGTGGTTTAGAATATTTTTAGTTGGATTTATTGGTTTAACCACATTAACTGTATTTATAATTATAGTATTAAACTATAAGATTTAATATCCTAAATTCATTCAAATTACAAATGAATGAACCTAAATTTATTTTTAAAATTTATATAATAAACAGTCATGTATTAAAATATTAGTAAATTAAACCTGCTATTCTGCTAAAACATGCAATTAAAATAAAAACATGTATAATTAATTCCTACATACGATTTAACAATAAATTAACAAAATTGACTAAAGTTTGGTTAGGTTTAAAATAGATTAATGGTCTAATAATAAATTTTAACTCATTAATATTTACATCAACCCCTCATCCGCAAAACTAAAGTATCCCACGTTAGCAAATATCACGTGATCTAGCACCTTCAAGGTATTTTCCAGCCTCTGCCAGTCTTCGTGTTAGGGTTTTGTCCTGTTCGATTTTCCGGAGGGGTGGTTATGGATAAGGATTACTCCGGATGCCAGGTGATCCAGTGCTTTTTTGAAGATCAGCTTTGGATCTGCCAGGGTGGCGTTGGTTCCTCCTGAACTGATTTTGTGGAGTTTTAGGACTTGGTGGTTTCTGTCCAGCATTAGGATGTAAAAGTGCTCCACGAGTTCATCATAGAGGTAAGGTGTTATGCAGCTGTACACATCCTGGGAACAGCTGATTTTGATTTTATTTTCGGGCTGTTCAAACATCCGTCTTCTTCCAAGTTCGAAGGAAGTTACCAGTCCGACGCATATCCTATGCCTTCAATTTTCAGCCATCTTTCCATGTCCCATCTGGCCAGTTCGGAAAGTTTGTGGTCTGCCTGGACAAGTATTTCCCGGGCTTTGTTTACCGGAATATTTGCTCATGATATGGGAATCGGTCATTCCGGACTTTCCCTGGTTGTAAAGGATTTCGGTGGGTTCTGATTTTTTAAGCGAATACGTAGGTATACGTATATGGGGATAGGGGGGTATGTATTAAGATTTGTCAGAAAATTTGAGGAATGTTGTCATATGTACTTTTAAAAAATATTAAAAACCTGTTATGGCAAAAGTAAAACGTGGTATTGTTCATTATGGAAATCTGTATACCGCAATCTATTTCATCCATGGGCAGGTAACTGTTGGACAGATACGGTATATTAAAATGACATCGATAAAATTTCTTGGGATAAAGATGAAATCTTTGCAGAAATTGAATTAGCATTGAAAGAAATAAAAGTAAATTTACTAATGAAAACTTATTGGACCATCCAACATATTGATGCCTGGGAGCAAGCTAAAATGAAAGGGGTGTTAGCCGGGGATTCGGCTTGGGCATATAAAGGTTTTGAAGAAGCCTATCAATGGATGATGGATCAGATGACTAAAAGGTTGGAATGCCCGAGATGTTATCCTATCTGGTTATGGACCAAGAGACCAGATTTAAGACGTCGCTGGTATGCAGAAAAAGGTACCACCTTCATTCTTTTAGAGGTAAGCCTAGCGGAATCTAAGGTGCTTCTTTCTGAATACTACCATTGGTATCGTGTATTGAATAATAGCCCATTAGAGCTGTACGATGGCGAACTGGTGGACAAAGAGGTAAGTTGGGAGCGGATATTCAATCTTGAAATTATAAAAACCTCCCAGTTTTTATTTATTACCAATAAGGACAAAAGTCTTTATTTACAAGGGGTTACTCCCGCTATTCCTATTGACAACATAAAGCCGATCAAAACATTTGTGACTCGATTTTGAATTACAAACGATTAAACTCATTTCCTCAACCCATTTTCCTACGACTTCACCTTTCTGGTAATCTTGTTCAGCAGATCAAATATATTGTTACTTTTTGCCTTCTTGAAAATATGCTGTATATGCTTGTTGACGGTCCTTTCGGAAATATTCACCAATATGTTCAACCAGAGCAAAGAACTGAAACATGAAGTTGTCCCAAAAAAAAGCCATGGATTTCCTCAAGGCTTTTTTTCTAAAAATAATAGGCTCAAACTGGCTAATTAATGCCCTTTTGGACTTAATCCTTCTTCTTTATCCAATCCATGCTTCATCTCAAATTGATTCCTTTTTATTTCAAAGCGTTCCAATTCGGTATCGATCTTATCCAGAGATTCATTAAATGTGGAGAATAAATCGCCCATGTTCTTTTCCATCTCTGAAAAATTGAATTCCATGGCGTCCAACTGAAGTTTTGAGGACTTTTCCACCATTGCCACCTGACTTTGTTTAAGGTCTTGTAACAGTCTTAAAGCCCGGTCCATTTTTTCTAATTTTTCTCTATTATCCATTTCTTTTTGAGTTTTTTTTGACTAGTGCAAAAACTATTCCGTAGCGCAATTTGCCTATACAAATGATAAATTCCGAATCCAAGGACTGGCATTTCTATACCGATGTTTAACTTTACTGAATTCATTATTTCAAGTTTACTTGTATTTATAGAAAGATGGATTATCCCAAATTGTCGCCGGCTCACCACCTCCATACTTTTTTGTGCAAATTGGCCGGAGGTATCCTTTGTAATATCCACGATTAATTAAGTAATGACCTGTCAGGTAACCAGTGCACCCTATGTTCTCCTTTTGAAGCCAACAAATAGATTTAAACTTTATACAAAGTTAGAAACGTGCTAGGTCTTTGGTTAACGCCAGTAAAATAGATACTTACGATTTTCAAACATCAGAATCATAGAGTAATTTTAAACTGCCTCCTGTTAAATAATGTCCTTAAAGAAAATTGAATTTATGGTTTCCTACAGTTAAAGTCCTACCTGTGATCTCAAAATGGTTTATTTAAAGGCTGTGCCTGGTATTTGAGCAGATAGAATTTAAAACTTTGCCCTTTCCGATATTTACATTTGCTGTACATCCCTACAAATTCTAAACAATTTATATTTTCAAATTGGAGAATGCTTTAAAAGTAAATGAAGACCTATAATAGGCCCTCATCTGAGAAGCTGAAATAGCCCACGTTAGCAAATATCACATGATGCAGAACTGAAACTTCGAGGTATTTTCCGGCTTCGGATAGCCTTCGTGTTAGCGTTTTGTCCTGCTCGATTTTCCGCAGGGGTGATTGTGGACGAGGATGATTCCCGAAGCCAGGTGGTCCAGTGATTTTTTAAAGATCAGTTTGGGGTCTGCCAGGATGGCGTTGGTTCCTCCTGAACTGATTCTTTGGAGTTTATTGGTTTCGGTCCAGCAGTAGGATGTAAAAGTGTTCCACAAGTTCGTCATAGAGGTAGGGTGTCATGCAGCTGTGTACATCCTGGGAACAGCTGATTTTGATTCTCTTTTCGGGCTGTTCAAACATCCTTCTTCTGCCGAGCTCAAAGGAAGTTACCAGTGCGAGGCATATCCTATGCCTTCAATTTTCAGCCATCTTTGCATGTCCCATCTGGCCAGTTCGGAAAGTTTGTGGTATGCCTAAATAAGTATCTCCCGGGCTTTGTTTACCGGAATATTCGCAATAGCGGCGATGATATGGGAATCGGTCATTCCTGACTTTCCCTGGTTGTAATGGATTTCTGTGGGTTCTGATTATTTCATGATGGGCTTACCAACTATGGCGCTGGAGGACTAAATGAATGATAAGCCCATTCCATGGGGAGATTTTCACTTAGCACCGAATAAATCATTTCCGACATTTACCATATATTCTGCCGTAGTTCCTTGGAACACCTCAGTCAATCAACTCGGATGCGTGTGAAAAAATAGCCCATACCTTTGGTGAGTCATCTACGGTGATTGTGGCGGTTAAATCCTCAAAGTCGGCATCGGGTATATCACCAATGTGGACCACGTTGAAGACAAAGTTGAATGTATGTAAGGCCTCTTCTGATTCCACGGTAAGTTGGGAAAAGGTGCCGGGGGTGGAAAGGTTAAATGTATTGGCCTCATCGATGACTTGGGTCCATTCGAGATTTCCTGGTTGAATAATGGATGCATTGACTAAGCCACTTTGGCCTTGGTAGAGGGAATGGACTCCAAAATTAATCAGGTACTGATCGAAACTTCCCTCAAAGTCAACTTCAATCCGGGCAGTTTTTTCCACTAGAGGTTCTTCATCTGGCTCATTGCTGCAAGAGATTGCCAAAAAAATACCGAGAAAATAAAGGAGGGTTCTTAATTTTTTCATAGCAATAGGATTTGTTAGGTTATTATAGAGCTTTAAACCCTGATATTTTACATTGTCCTTAAACTTGTATTAATACTTAAAAATAACTAAACGAATAAAAATTGTCAATATTTTTATCAAAAGGTTTTAAAGTAGCCAACGTTTGCCTTATCCCAATCTGCCTCAGATGATTCCTTAACGAAAACCCGCCTACCGGCATCCGGAATTCCTTGCCCGGAAAGACAGCGACAAACTTATTCCCATCCACCCTAAAGCGGCAATCCCGCCCCTTAATCCAGTGCTGCACCTTGCAGTCCCGGATCCTTCCGATCAGCGAATATCCGAAGACGGTATAAATTTTCACCTGTATTGGATACTGTTCCATACCTTTTACTACCAGTTCCCTGTTCATCCTGGCACCGGTGGACAGAAAGACAGAATAGGTAAAATCCATCTGCCTGATTTTACTTTGCACCAGGCAGATCAAGGGCATCAGGGCATCGGAAATATACAGCCGCCTGACATTTTCCGCCAAGACGGGTGAAAAATGAAGGATTCCGCAGGAAGATAATTTTTGCATTGAAACCCCATGGGTCTCCTGATCCACCACTTTTCCATTTTCATCCCGGTAATCCACGATCAACCTGCCCCGGTTATCTTCCCTCAGAACCCTAAAAACAGCTGCTGAACTTCTCTGTTTATCCCAGGCTGTCCAATAATTCAAATCCTTCTTTGACGGTGTTCATCATCTTCTGATTTGTTGGATGGCTTACAGCCTTCTTCGGTTTCCATCGAGTTAAAACGTTTCACTTCATCAACACCCCAGTTTTGGTAGTTTTCCGGGTTACTGGTCTGTTTTTCTACCGCCTGGGCAGTGGAAAAATTTCGGCAAAGCCCAAAAAAGTGAACTAACATTAAGATAATTGGATGGGGAATTTATTTTCTTTAACGAAAGTTCACCCTGAAGCAGGCCAAACTTGTACAGGGCCAGTTTGTCTTCCTTTTCTCGCAGACTGTTTCCATGGCTTTCCAGGAATAGCTTGGCCTGGCTGGAGGTGGAAAATTAAAACCCTTTTAGTTGGTCCAGAAACTTGTTGCATTCCACAGGATGAACTATTCAGGAGGTTGTAAAATAAGCTGTATAATATTATTGCTCACCAGCCTGTAGCAAACAGCCTGTATAGTTTGCCCGCAATTTATGCTTGCGCTTTGTCGCTAGCGTATAGCCACAAAGACCAATTTTTGCCATAAAGATAAGAGTGAGTGTTGGCTTAGTAAGCATAAATTGCTACATTCAGTAATTAATAGCCTAGCGTCAAGTCAACGCTTGAATGACGGGTAAAGCGGTAGTGTATTTTGAGATAGATCAAGGCACAAAAAACGAGCATAGCCGTAGCGATGTGAGGCTTTTTGTAACCACTGAGATAGCTCAAAAGACGCACCGGATTAGCAGTAGGTTTAGGCTTGACACTAGTATAGCATACGGTTTTTATACGGGCGTTGTGCTTCATTATGACCAACCGATAGCCAATGATAAAATTCTTTAGAAAAATCCGAAAAAAACGCATCGAAAAATCCAAAGTTCGTAGTTATTTTTTTATTGCGATCGGAGAAATTGTGCTTGTAGTCATTCGGATATTAATTGCAGTATCGATTAATAATTGTTCTCGTTCCGCCGCTCCCCTGCGGAACGCATAAGTGAAGCGCTGCTTCATTCTTCCACCTTTTTTCCGGAGAATCCAGATGATTATGAAAAAACCAGAGTCGGACGCTTTAAACCTTATCCAACGTGAGCTGGCACTTCATGATGCAGCCATGGAATCCACTAGCTGCGGTATCTCGATTTCGGATGCGCGTAAACCGGACATGCCGCTGATTTATGTGAACCGTGCATTTTGTAAAATGAGTGGTTATTTAGCCGATGAAGTTGTGGGCAGGAACTGCCGATTTCTGCAGGGCGAAGATCGTGATCAGGACGCCAGATATATTATTCGGGAGGCGCTAGCCTCGGGTAACCATTGTCTGGTGCTGTTGAAAAACTACCGAAAGGACGGCAGCTTTTTCTGGAATGAGTTAATCATTTCTCCGATTCGCAACAAAGACGGCAAATTGACCCATTTTGTTGGAGTACAAAACGATGTAACAGATCGTGAAGAGGCGCAGCGGGAAACTGCGGCCAAACAGATTGAGCTGGAAAAGACGCTGGAGACTCTCCAGGAAACGCAAGCAATGCTCATTCATTCCGAGAAGATGAATGCGCTAGGGCAGATGGTGGCCGGTGTCGCACACGAAATCAATAATCCAGTGGCTTTTATTGCCAGCAACATGCATGCGCTCAAACAGATGGCTAATGATTTGAAAGGGGCATATGAGCAATTAAACGCGGCAGTTGATGCCTCCAGCAATGAGGATTTGAAAGCGATGGCTACGAAACTGAGCAAAGCGGCAGATGTGGACTTTATCTCGGAAGACCTTGACGACTTGATTAATAGCTCAGTCGATGGATTGAAGAGAGTCAAGGGTATTGTTGCGAGCCTGCGTAATTTCTCGCGACTGGACGAAGCAGAGGAGAAGGTCGCCTCAATTAAAGAGTGCATCGAGAGTACTCTGGAGATCGCCGGGTCCGCTGCTAGGAGCGAGTTGGCGATTGACTGTCAGCTCAACGACCTTTCGCCGATTATATGCCGCCCGTCCGAATTGAACCAGGTTTTCCTTAACCTGATCATGAATGCGGCTCAGGCGGTGAAAAAAGACGGCCGCCTCGAAATTAAGGGAGTGGAAACGGAGGACACACTGACCTTAACGTTTACTGATAATGGGCCGGGGATGGATGCGGCTACCCAAGAGAAAATCTTCAATCCTTTTTTCACTACAAAGCCGGTGGGCGAAGGTACAGGTCTGGGACTGTCGATTGCCTACAAGATTATTACAGACGGGCACAAGGGGACAATTACAGTTGACAGCGAAGTTGGCAAAGGCACCTCATTCACAATCAGTCTACCAAAAAACGTATAAACTTATGAATGAAAACAGCCATGAAATCGATGTGAATATTGACCCCGAAAAAAATCTACTAGTGATCGACGATGAATCATCGATACTCAGTTCATTGAGGAGGCAGTTCCGCAGAAATTATCAGGTCCATATAGCCAACAGTGCACAGGAAGGATTGGAAGTGATGAAAGAACATTCAATTCAGGTCATTATTTCCGATCAGCGGATGCCAGGTTTGAATGGTTCAGCGTTTTTTGATCAAGTAAAGCACGACTATCCTGACGCAACTCGCCTACTTTTGACTGGATATGCCGATATCCAGGCGGTGATTGAAGCGATCAATGACGGAAATATCTTCCGATATATTACCAAGCCTTGGGATCCTACCGAGCTCGATACAATCGTGCGCGAAGCATTTGGGCGGCACAACTTAATTGTTCGTAATAAAGAGCTTGTGAATCAATTGCAGGAAGCAAACCGAGATCTCGAAAAGCGGGTCAAACTGCGCACTGTTGAATTGACTGCGCTCAACAAGGAGAAGGATCATATGATAGGTATTGTGGCCCATGATCTTAGAGGGCCACTTGGAATCATCAAGATGTGCCATGATGTGATCTGCGAAAATTTAACTGATACTGCGACACAGAAAGAGTTTCTTGGTTTAATTAACGAATTAACGGAGAAAGCCCTGCGTTTGATTGACGATCTGCTAGATGTTTCTGCAATCGAGACCGGGCAGCTTGTTTTGGAGAACAAAGTTGTTCCGTTAAAAGAATTTCTGGACAAGGTGATTCGTTTGAACAGAAGGTCTGCGGAGAAGAAGGGCATTCAGCTTGAATTGCAATACGAGGATCCAGATTCATGGACCTTCGACCGTCAGCGCATCGAGCAGGTTCTGGATAATCTACTGGGTAATGCGTTTAAGTATTCGCATAAGGATACAACTGTGCGACTAGTGGTCGAATTGGACGAAGGTCGGCTTTACTTCAAAATTTTTGATCAAGGACAGGGTATTCGTGAAGAAGATATGGACAAACTCTTTACCGCTTTTCAAAAAACCAGCACTTTACCAACCGGCTCCGAACAAAGTAATGGGCTAGGGCTCTCGATTTGCAAGCGTATCGTTGAGTTGCACGGGGGAATCATTCAGGCTCAAAGCGTATATGGCGAAGGTTCATGTTTCAGTTTTTGGCTGCCCGCATTGTAGGTTTTGAAACGGGGGTCGCATTGATGGGGCTTTTTGGGAGCCCGACTTTAATACTTCGTTTTGATCTTTTGTCACTTTTGTGTCAAGTCTAGACGGGTATTGACCCGAATCTCAAAAATAGATAACTTGGGGTAGGAGCAACCTGAGAAAAGCCCGGTTCTTTTACTGGTATTTATTACCATTGTCAAGCAATAACCTGCTTTTACTTTACTTGGGCTGATCCCCAACTGATCCAGATAGGTCACGATAGATATCTTGTTGGCTTCCTTTGCATTCATTATTTTTAAGTTTAATTTTTTTAAAAAAAGGCACCTACTACACCTACTACCTCACTACATTTTGTCTTTATAGTATTGATAATCAATATTTTATGGATGTTATTAAATTGAACTCATCTTACTACAAAAGCCTCTTTTGCAGGAAGATGTAGTAACTTTAATTATTTTATCTTACTACAGTATAATCGGCTGTTTTTCATATACTTAAGTCTTATTTGTAGTAAGTAGTAGGTTGATTGTGTTTAATGTAATATCCCTTTTCAGGGAAGGTCTGGGATTCACTTCTTCGGATCTGCGTTTGAATATGACCACACATTTTCAGGGCCTTACCGATTTACACTGGGCTGATCCTCATTTTTCCGGATAAGTTTAAGGTGAGGTGGTGGCAGATTTCTGTAGCGGTCATGAATTTGTCATGGTCCTCTTTGGTACCTGGGGAAAAGAACTTTTGCACCAGCTCCACTTCCGGGGAAATGGTTTTGTACTGGGTGTTCAGGATTTCATTTTCCTGGATTTCGTTTGCTGTCATTTCGTATGGGAAGTTCGACCGGTAAAGCTGATATGCTTGCGCCCAAACCATGTCAATATCGATGTCTTTTTTATAGTCCCAGTTGATCTCCCTCACAGTAAAGCAGAGCCAACGGACACTCCCTTTGACATCGGTCAGGAACTCGGCCTTATTGGTAGATCCCCAGATCGAGGCCCTTCTGGGTTCCATTTTGGGCTTTTTGTCATAGGGATGCCTGACTTTGACATGTGATTTACTCATCAGGGTTTTCTGAGCATTAATCTCGGTTCTGGAAAGTGTGGAAAGCTCATCCTGAATGATTCCAAAATTCTGGCTCAAGGCGATCAGGCTGTCCTTGTCCACGGAGATGTTTTCGGCATGGTAAGTCTTCAGCTTATCTGGGATCAGGAAACGGGTAAGAGTTGTCTTGCCGCTATTCTGCTGCTCCTGCACGAAGATCAGGGCCTGCTTGTTGAAGAAGTCATCCCTGAGGCAACAGGCCACACAGCGGACCAGCCATTTTTTGAACTGGACCTCAAAGCGTTCCTGCCCATGTACCTGGTTATAGCCTGTGAATTTCCGGATATAATCCCCATGAACCCTTTCATTCCATTTATGCTGGACTTGTTTAAAGTAGTCCACAAAAGGATTGGTTTTGGGTATAAAGTCTGAAGACAGAAAGGTATTTATCTCCGCCACAGAAGTACGGTAACCGGCCTGTCGGCATTCTATGTAAAGGGTATTGGGATTGACAGGGCTGAAGCTGCTTCCTTCTTTTTCTCTTGCAAGCACTTCGTTGAGCACCAGGTTATGCTTAAACTCATACTTTGAGATCAGGAACCTGATCATCCGGATGGTGGGGCTGGAAGATTTCTCATCTATCTTCGGAATAGGGTTTTCCTCGTCCATATTTCTGTATCTTTTGATTGGTTACTCCATACAGAAATGGTATATTTATCTCATTAAAAGAGGGATACCATTTCCTAATGAATTTATAGAAGGCGGATCGGGCATGATCCGCTTTTATTTTTTCCGGCCGTTTTTTTGGTGGCCGGCATTGAGTATATCCGACTTTTTGAAATATACTCTGGTGTTGATCACCTGCTCTTTCAGGAATCCTTCCCTTCGCCAATTATTAATAGTGGTGCGAGAGCGTCCAAGTAGCCTCATGGCTTCGGGGATTTGTATTAGTTCGTCCTGCAGTGCGGGTGGCTGAAGCTGGGGAATTATCCTTGAGGCCACTTCTTCGGCAATCTCCTGTATAAGTTGCCTTTTGTCAATTGGTGAAAAGATCAAGTCATTCATATTCAGTTTTTGTTTGGTTTGTAGGCCGAATATGGGCAGAACTTGGCAGGGGTTTTAGCTGGGGTAGTACCCCAAGTTTTCATAAACCCTCCTTAATGGATGAAATGGACGATTTTGAGAAGAAAAAAATTGAACTCGGTTTTTAAATGGTACATTGATAGGTCGCCAGGAATACTTACAGACATGCTAAAAAGAAATTAAATATGTTGGTATTTTACCAACATATTAGTAATTTTACGTTAAATCAAAACGAATGGTAATTATATACCTGACCAAATTGATTGCTTTTTCAAAGAAGCACTCAGATTCGGGCAAAAGCTTGACCACTTGGAAAGTAATTGTGGAATATGCACGCTGGAAGAAAAGCCAGGATATATTGGAAAGTTTCCCTACAGCAAAGATAATCAAGGGCAAAAGGGCTCGCTTCAAAATTGTGGGAAACAAATACCGTTTGGTCATTGAGGTAAACTATGAAGACCAAACGGTTGAAGTCAGGTTTATCGGAACCCATAATGACTATGATAAAATAAATGCCTCAACCATTTAAATAGTATATAGATCATGCAAAGAAGAAATTGGTATTTGCTGGAGTCAGAAGAAGATTACAACGCTGCTACCCAAAGGTATGAGCAGTTGAAATATGCGGAAAAGGGTACTGAGGAGCATAAGGAAAAAATGCTGTTGGTCCATTTGATTTCTACCTATGAAGAAAACCTTTGGGATTTACCTGAGGTGAATCCCGTAGAAATGATAAAAATCCGAATGGAGGATCTTGGCTATAATGCCGCCACTTTAGCCAAGGCTTATGGAGACAGGGGAACCATCAGCAAAGTATTGAACTACAAGCAATCCCTGTCGCTGACCATGATCCGTAAGTTCAGCCAGTTGTTGAAAATACCTGTAGAATGGCTTATAAAGGAATACCCCCTTAAAAAAGCCGTATAATTAGCGGTCAGTTACATCATGAAAGAGAAAATACAATTTAGCCGAATTTATACCTTTTAGGTAAAGTGATAGAATTAAGAGTTAGGCGTAAGAAAATGAACATTAATGAGTTTTGTTCTCCAGGCATTAACTGTGAAATCATCAAATTAAAAAAATGGAATAAAAAACTAACCCATTAATATCTTGCCTAAGCGATGTCACGTTAGGATGCTGGTTTTAGGCATTCTTCTCAGCAACAGCTTCATCAGCGTTGGAAAATAACAAAATTTCAATGCGGTTCTGATCATATACGAGAACCGTTTATACCATATTTTAATTGAACCGAAAGTCTTTCAAATTTCTCAATCAATCTATCGATCTCATCAGCTTTTAATGCCAATTTCGATTGGAAGAAAATGGTTTTGACATTCCTTAGTTGATCGATCCGCTTATCAGACTGATTTTTTCCGGATCTGATCCTTTTTACCCCTGTTGTAATATCCTTTTTGATATTGTCCGGAGATGCGGATAATATTTCACCCAAAACCCGATATACCCCTTCCTTAGACAAACTGCAATTCGGGTCTAGGCATAGTTTGTTGATCACTTCATTTAAGGTCCCCGGCCTACCCAACAAAAAATCGATGGCCAGCAATTGCTCCGTTTTATCCAGCTTGTTTTCAGAAGTTTCGATCTCAGCATAATCCCGTTTTGCGCGCATGCTTTCATAGAAAAGTTGGGCGGCAACTTTGTCCTGAAAATCCAGATCTTCGAATTCCCGGAAATTGACCAGTTTTTCAGTGGGATCGACATACTTCAGGTAAATCCCGGTCTCCCGGATGTTTTTGAGGGTATTGCCAATCAGGCTGTAAATAATCCCTGCTGTAATCCCCGAAAAAAGTAGAGCCAATGGTACCTTTAGAATAATCTCAACCTTAAGATTAGAAAGTGCCAAGACCAGGGTAAAAAAGGCAAAAAGGATGGGGTAAACCAGGTACAGGTATATAAACCATTTCCTGCGACGGATGAAATTGGTGAAATCCTCAAAATGCTACCGGTTACCGGAAAATATATGCCAGCCGTACCGATACGCCAACATCCTTTCTTCCTCGCAACAGCCATCATACAGCAGCAAGTATTCCCTGAGTTTGTACAGCCATAAAGATCTATTGGGATCGAACATTTTTATGGGTCATTGTTTAATTGTCATAAAGGAGCTCCCTAGGATTTCTGCATCTCGTTTCTTTTTCTTTCCTCCGTAACCTTCACATAGCGCTGAAAACTTTTATAATCAGAATGTCCGGTAATTTTCATCACCGTTTCTGCGGGGATGCCCTTTTCTAGGGCAGGGTAGCGAAGGTTTTTCTTCCTGTGTGGGCGCTGATGATTTCATGTTTTCTATAAATGTTGGACTGTTTGGCAGCTCCTTTATACCGTATGATTTCTATCGGATCATTAATTCCCGCCAGTTTGCATAACTCCTTAATATATTTGTTGAATTTTTGATTCGAGATCATGGGATTGGGAGAAGCCAGTTGATCAAATGATTCTGAAAAGCTTGCATAAAACTGTAATCGATTTTATCAAAACGTATTTTGGTTCTTGTCTTGGTCTGGAAATTTTTTAAATGTTCTTTGAGGAATTTATAGACCACCAAACTACCCTTTACCCTGTTGAGTTCATGTTCCTGAGTGTATCGGTCTATAAAATCGTATACAAGATTGGAGGGATCTTCTTTTTTTGTTTTAACAGCAATAGTCCCTTTAAGGACTTCAACAATCATATCTGCACTGTAGGAAATCCCTTCATATAAAAATTTTAAAAGGGGGGGCGCTATTTGGGGGGCTAAAATATTGATCAAATATGCACATATCTTATCATCACTTTAAATCCTATATATCCATATAATATGTATATACGGTGTTTTTGGGAACTTTTGAAAAAACATCAATGAAGGGTTCTAATCCCTACGCCCTGCAACCTGGCCCATCGCTAAAACAGTCCACTGTACTGTTTCTTTACGCTCTGTCCTCTCCTCCTCCGCTGAGAAAAACCCTAACTATTTGAAATAAAGTAGTTAGGGTTTTAATTTTAAGTCAGGGGGCTATTTGGGAGGCTATCTTGTTTGTTTTTTGAATCTTAAAAATCCCAAAGTCATAAAATTTCCGGTCATTTAAATCTGCAAAGATTGAATATTGCCTCAGCAAGTTTCAGCCTTTGTTTTCCTCAGAATAACTCTCTAATCTGATTGATTTTATCAGATTAGGCAGTACAAGCTCTCCCCTCCTCTTGCCCCTGCCTCTAAGCTTAATGCTTTGGGAGTCCTCCACTTTCAATTCCAATTATTAAAATACTATAGGAAAATCAGGGGTAAAATTTACGGTGGCAATGGCTATTTTATTTATGGCCTTCGGATCTTATGGATCTTTTAATCCATTTGAAATCGGTTTTTATACCTCCATAGGGGCTGCAATATTATGGTTCTATTTAAGCTATTATGGATTTGGTATTCTTAAACTGAGAGGGTGTCATGCCAGTAATTTTCTTGAACTGACTGCTGAGATGAGCGACACTGCTATATCACAGCTGGAAAGCCATCTGGTTCAGGGTAATTTCATTATAGATCAACAGTTCTTTTATACGCTCTACCTTTCTGACGGATGATATATTGCTCAAGGGTAATGCTCTCAACTGATGAAAACAGCATCCCCAGGTATTTGTAATCATAATTGAGGTGATCGGAAATGTATTCAGCCCACTTTACATCCAAAACGTCCTGGGAATGATGTATTTTTTGAACAAACAAGTTTTTCATCTGCCCGATCAATCGGCTTTTACGATCATCTATGAGCGAAAAACCGATTTCTTCAAGGGCTTCACTTAGCCGCTTTTTCGATTCATCATCTATGGCATGCTTGAGATCAATCTCTCCCAACGCTACATTCGCGTAGGGTATTTCCAGCCTTTCCACTATTTGCTCAACCGCTGTTAGGCACCTTGGGTATACCATATTTTTAACATGTAATTTTATACGCTCCGCCATCTTAAAATTGTATTAACACTTCAGTAAATAAACGCTTTTCCCTGCGTTATGATTTAAAAACCCGGTGTTTGACGTATGAAATTATAGTCTTTTTTGGATGTATGGACCCAATATTTAAACGACCTTTTCAATGAAAATTGAAACATTCCTTTAAGCAATCGTAATTTCTCGATCCAGGTACACTTGTTGGATCAGGTTGAGCAGTTCAATACCTTCTTTTCGCGGTCGCTGGAAGGCCTTTCTTCCTGAAATCAAGCCCATGCCACCTGCTCTTTTATTGATCAAGGCTGTCTTTACCGCATCTTCATAGTCGGATTCTCCTGATGCTCCACCAGAGTTGATCAATCCTATCTTACCCATGTAGCAATTTGCTACTTGATAACGGCACATATCAATGGGATGATCTGAAGTGTATTTGGCATACATTTCTTCAGACGTTTTGCCGAACTTTAAATCTCTAAAACCTCCGTTTGTATCAGGTAGTTTTTGTTTGATGATATCTGCCTGAATGGTTACTCCCAGATGATTGGCCTGGCCTGTCAGATCAGCAGCTGCATGGTAGTCCTTATCATTCGTTTTAAAAGCCGCATTTCGGGTGTAGCACCATAGGATAGTGGCCAATCCCAGCTCATGGGCATAAGCAAATGCTTCTGAAATTTCACGAATCTGCCTATTTGATTCGGCTGACCCAAAATAGACAGTGGCTCCAATAGCGCATGCACCCATGTTCCAGGCATCTTTTACAGACCCAAATAAGATCTGGTCATGCTTGTTTGGATATGTGAGTAACTCATTGTGGTTAATCTTGACGATGTAGGGTATCTTATGGGCATATTTCCGAGAAGTCAATCCTAGTACGCCAAATGTTGAGGCTACTCCATTGCAACCCGCCTCCAAGGCCAGTTGTATAATGTTCTCCGGATCAAAATAGTCAGGATTAGGCCCAAAGGCACTCCCTGCCGTATGCTCAATACCCTGATCAACCGGAAGAATGGATAAGTAGCCTGTTCCGGCAAGATTGCCACTGTTATATAACCGGGCTAGTGCATTGAGAACCTGAGGGCTTCTGTTGGAATTCAGGAAAACCTGATCCAGGTAATTAGGTCCTGGTAGGGTAAGCCTTGTTTTATCAATCGTGTCACAAGTATGTAGCAACAAGTGCTCTGCCTGATCTCCTAAGTATTCCGCTATTTTTTTCATTTCAGTTATATTTAATGTTGAGCTATCGTTTATTAAATTTTAGTCCCGGCATGGTAAGAAGAGTTACAAGCAGCAGAATTATCCCGATAATCAGAAATGGCCATGAGCTGCCAAAAGAATAAATCCACATACCCAACAACGGCCCCAATACCTGACCGATACTATTGGTAGAGGTTTGAGTGGACAAATAAGTCCCGGTATTGTTTTCATCAATAAACGAGATCGAGGCGATCAGGTTTGGTGTCACCATCGCCGCGCCGGCCGCGAAAATTATGATCATCGTGAATACATAGAAGTCGGTTGTCATCAGCGTAAAAATACCCATTGATGCGGCAGCCAGTAAAAACCCTGTAATCAGTTGCAGTCTCATGGGCAGGAAATTTTCATCAAAACTGGCAAAGACGGGTTGTAAAATAGCCATGATCAAACCACAGAGCATAAACCCTAGACCAACCTGTGCAGGGTCAAAGACAAGGATATCTTTGGCGTACACGGAAAAAACAGTTTCAAATAGGGTGACGGCCAATTGTATCACCAATGATAGCAGTAAGAGCCTTAAAAAGACAGGATTCGCCAGCATCCCCATCATTTTGCGTTTTCCTTGTGGGTTATTTGTATACTGCTTCTTTGGTTTTTTGAGCCACAGCACAACGACTACTAAAGCAACTATTCCCAACAATGCAACGGCAAGGAAAGGAACACTAAATTTATCCAATAACAAATGCCCCAATCTGTTATTAAAATGCAGGTTGGTTTGAGCCAGATAACCACCAATCATAGGGCCAGCAATGACACCTGCACTAACAGCCACTCCTGACCATGCCAGTATTTTTCTCCGTTGCTTTCTATTGGTAAGGTCACTAAGGTAAGCATTGCTCACAGGTATAACAGAAGAAGAAAATATACCCCCCAGGATACGGGCCACATATAGCATGGCCAGAGAAGTAGACAGACCTGTTAAAACCTGCATAATGACAAAGCCTGACAACCCCATAATGATCAGTGCTTTGCGACCTAAACGGTCGGATAGCTTACCCCAAACAACCGCAAATAACAGTTGAAAAAACGGGTAGATACTGGTAAGGATGCCTATGTGATAGTTGATGTCCTCATCAGCCACTACACCGGACTTTAGGGCAAGTCGTTCCGTATAGTAGGGTAAAACGGGTAGCAACACGCCATACCCACTCATTACTACAAAAATACTGAGCAGGATAATCGCTATCCTGCCAAGCATTTCTCTATTACCCATTACTTGTTACCAATCTTTTTCTTCAACAATTGAGCATTGATCGCAACAATGATGGTACTCAAACTCATAAATACAGCTCCCACTGCAGGCCCTAATACAAAGCCCGAAGAATAAAGCACCCCTGCCGCGAGAGGAATGGCAATGACATTGTAGCCGGTAGCCCATATCAGATTTTGGATCATTTTGTTATAAGTGGCCTTACCAAATAAAATCAGGCTGGCAATATCATGTGGATTGCTGTTGACAAGAATAATATCAGCCGTTTCGGCAGCCACATCGGTACCTGAACCCACCGCAATACCCACATTGGCTTGCGCAAGTGCCGGTGCATCATTTACTCCGTCACCTGTCATAGCGACAAACGCTCCCTTGGCTTGTAACTCCTTCACAATCTCCACTTTCTGATGGGGTAGCACTTCTGAATAGTAACCATCTAATCCCAGTTTATCACTTACCGCTTTGGCGGTCTTTTCATTGTCACCGGTTGCCATCAACACTTTTATGTTGTTCTTTTTAAATACTTTAATAGCCTCTGCTGATTCAGGTCTAATTTCATCCGCAAGGGCAATGTACCCCACCAATGTTCTGTCAATTAAAACAAATACTACTGTTTCAGCGGCATCCCTATAAGCATCTTCAGGAATAGCTATTTTTTCATCTCTTAAATACCCAGGACTTACCACCTTGACTTTTTTGCTATCCACATTGGCCTCAACTCCTTTGCCCGTGATCGCATTAAAATTTTCAAGCTTAGGTATTGTGACATTGTCTTCCTTAACCTTTTTAATAATTCCTACAGCAATCGGATGCTCGGAACTTTGCTCTAAGGCACTCGCAAGTCTTAACACTTCGTTTGAGTCATAGTTCTTATCTACGGATTCAATCCGGGTAACTCCAAAGTCTCCTTTGGTCAATGTTCCTGTTTTATCAAAGAGTAAGACTGAGATTTTACGCGATTCTTCAAAAGCAGTTCGGTTTCGAATTAATAAACCGTTCTGCGCAGACACAGCGGTAGATATAGCTACCACTAATGGAATTGCCAGTCCTAAAGCATGTGGGCAGGCAATCACCATTACGGTAACCATTCTCTCCAGGGCATACACAAAAGGAAATCCTAAAAATAACCAGATGGCCAGTGTACCAAAGCCTATCGCCAATGCGATATAGGTAAGCCACTTAGCCGCACGGTCTGAGAGATTCTGCATCTTGGATTTGGACTTTTGTGCTTCTTGCACCAGCGTGATCACCTTATTAAGGTAGCTGTCTTTGCCAGTATGCTCTACTTTTACTTTTAGAGAACCGTTTCCATTGAGTGACCCGCCAATCACTTTGTTTTCCAATCCCTTTTTTACAGGTTTGGATTCACCCGTCAGCATGGATTCGTTCAGATAGCTTTCCCCTTCTACAATAACTCCATCGGCAGGGACTTTTTCACCTGGCTTGATGAGGATAATATCATCTTTCTTCAAGTCTTCCAATTTCACATCTTCTACACTATCCCCTTTCACCCTATGTGCTTCCGAGGGCATCATACTTACCAGTAGTTGCAAGGCTTTTGAAGCCCCAAGCACCGACTTCATTTCCAGCCAGTGGCCTAAGAGCATGATATCAATTAGGGTAGCGAGTTCCCAGAAGAAGTCTTCTCCAGCTAAGCCAAATACGGTAGCGGAACTGTAAAAATAAGCCACACTGATAGCCATAGAAATCAAGGTCATCATACCGGGAGCTCTCTCCTTTAGTTCGTCCTTTAAACCTTTAAGAAAAGGCCAGCCACCATAGAAATACACAATGGTAGATAAAGCAAACAGGATATAGGCATTCCCCGGCAATAACCATTCATAGCCCAAGAATCCCTGTAACATTGGAGAGAATACCAGAATTGGGATGGTGAGGATCAGGGAAACCCAAAAACGCTTTTCAAAATCCTTAATCATCATTTTGTGATGGTCATGGCCTGGCATTCCCATTGCCACACTGCCGTGGTCATGTTGCATTTTACTATGATCCATTTTGGAATCATCGTTTTGACCATTGCTCATTTTAGAATGATCCATCTTAGAGTAGTCCATTTTTTTATGCTTGTCATGCTCGTGATTTTCCATATCTATTCCTCCTATTGGTTAGGGTATTTCAGATTAAGTTTTTCAAGCTGCTCGGTTAAAATTTTGGCCGCAGTATAATTACGATACCAACGTTTATCTGCAGGGATGATATGCCAGGGCAAGTGATCACATGCATTAAGTATGGTATCGTAAGCCTCCCGGAAATCATCCCATTGGTTGGGTACCAGTTCATCTTCTTTCGTATACTTCCAGCGTTTGTGTGGTTTCGTTTTACGCTCTTCAATACGCTCTATCTGCTCATCAGCAGATATATGTAAGTAGTATTTCAAGATCAAAGTATTATTGGCTAGCAGGTGATGTTCCAATTCATTGATCAAATTGATGCGGTGATCCAATACATCGCCTGATAGACTTTTATTGACGGTAGGCACCAAAACATCTTCATAATAGGATCGATTAAAAACGCTGATTTTTCCTTTCTCAGGAAAATGAGGATAAATGCGCCACAAAAAATCATGTTTAAGCTCGTCAGCCGAAGGCTTTTTAAAAGAAGTAACCTGCACACCTTGCGGGTTCATTCCACTGAAAGCATGACGGATAGTTCCATCCTTTCCCGAAGTGTCAAGTCCTTGCAAGACGATGAGCAGGCTGTATCTGCCATCAGCATAGAACTTATTTTGCAACTGAAAAAGCTCCTTTCGGAGTTTTTTTAATCCTTTTTTGGTTTCCGCTTTGATCGCTTGTTTGGGTGGTAACGTGGATATGTAATCTAGCTCAATCATCTGTCGTTCATATTAAGTTTTTGATCCATTGCTCCACTGAGGCTGCTACTGTATACCCTATAAGCATCAACCAATATACCTTTGATACCATTCTTGCCACTAATGGCATACACAATGCTATTATCGTCAGGGCTACTCATGCCTTCAAACTGATAAAAAGCATCCACTTCAAAATCTTCCGGATGCAATTGTAGTTCATCTTTTGTATGAATTATATGTCAAATTTTTTAACAGATATGAATTATGTATTTTCTCATATTTTTTCCACTATCAACCCCAATGTTATCCAGTCATGCATTCCGCCTCGATAATATAAAATCCTATCGGCCGGATACCCCGCTTCCACGAGGTTCTTGATGCCTGTAGCGGATTGCGGGCATTGCGGACCATTGCAAAAGAAGATAGTATGCTGTTTTTCATCTAACTCCTCTTTTCTGGTCACTAATTCATCGTAAGGGATATTTTCAGCGCTGGGAATGGTTATCCCATCGGTGGTATCAGGTTTTCTGGCATCAACAATGGGCCGCCCCTCTTTTTGGTGTTGGTACACCTCCAATTCCCCGACTGTTCTTACCCCCACGGCAGCCTGTATTGGCTGAATACTGCCCCAGGTCGTGTCCACTTCCACCAGTCCTTCCTCAATGATTTTGGCTATCATATGGTTTTGGTCCCTCTTCCCTGTCCTTATTTCCGAAATGTTCACGTTTCTCATTTTCAATTTATTTATCATATCCAAATCGGGCATGCCAATTGACGCTACCCTTTCGTTCACAATTAGTAACGGTGAATGTTTGAATTGATATTTTTCAACTAGATCTGGATGTTCTTCAAAATATTTGACCGTATAGGGTAAATCTGCATTTTGCAATTCTTTTTCAAGTATTGGCCTGTGTTGACAATCTTTTGTTGCTACAATTAAAATTTCCATAACAATTTTATTTTTTAGTTATTTAGTGTTGTATAAATTATTCCGGTTCATCTGTTTTCCATTGTAAAAACCTCCTTTCTCCAACAAATACTAAAAACATCAGTACTATGGAAACCATAATTACCAAAAAATCATTGGAAACCTTTATCCAGAGGAATGCGCCTAATACAAGAAGGTCAAGTAAAATGGCGATAATAACAATTGCTACATTGACATTTATTTTTTTTCTAAGATTTTTTAACACGCCCCATTGAAGTATTATATCCATTGATAAGTAAAAAATAGCTCCAAGAGAAGCGATACGACTCAGGTCGAAAAATGCCGTGAGGGTAATGGCAATAATCATCGTATAAATCAGCATGTGCTTTTGCAATCGCCCCGGCATTCCGAAATGTTTGTGTGGGATTAGATTTATTTCCGTGAGCATGGCGGTCATCCTTGAAACGGCAAACATGCTGGCAATGACCCCTGAAATAGTAGCTACAATAGCAATACCCACAGTAAACCACAAACCGTACTTTCCAAATGCAGGTTTAGAAGCTTCTGCTAGCGAAAAATCTTTTGCGGCTAAAATCTCTGGGATTGACAAATTGGCTGAAACTGCCAAAGCCACGAGTAAATACACCAACGTGCAAATAAAGAGCGAAATCATAATGGCGCGTCCCACGTTTCTATTAGGGTTTACAATCTCACCACCGCTGTTTGTAATAGTTGTAAAGCCTTTATAAGCCAGAATGGTAAAAGCCAAAGCTGCTATATAACTGGTTGCCGTATAGTCACCAGAAACAGAGGAAGGTAAGGCTTCAGCAAATGAGAAGCCTGCTGCCCACAGACCACCAATGGCGAATATAGCAAGACCTCCTATTTTGATGACTGCCAGCATCAAAGAAGACCGGCCAATTACCTTATTACCAGAAATATTGATTAAAAAGGCAACTACTAACAATAAAATGCCCAAAATAGGCACCCAAATACTATTTTTCTGCACATCAAAAAGTTGTAAGGTATATGCGCCAAATGTCCGTGCAACCAAGCTTTGACCAATCACCATTGAAAATGCCATTAAAAGTGATCCCGCAGCAGTGATCGTACCTGGTCCATAGGCTTTTTTGAGATACATGGCGATACCACCTGCTGATGGGTAAGCATTGGACAACTTTATGTAGGTATAAGCACTGAAATAAGAGATGACGGCACCTACCAAAAAAGCTAAGGGAAACAAAGTCCCTGAAAGATCCGCCACCTGACCAAGTAAAGCAAAAATACCGGCACCTATCATCACTCCGGTGCCTAGCGCCACTGCTCCGGTTAAACTTAGGCTATTCTTTTTGTAGTTATTCATTAATTCGATTTAGCGAAATTAAGTCATTGGTACCCACCATTATAACTCATAGTGAAATAAGCTCCGTCATCCTCCGTAAATTTCTGACGTAGTAATACATAATCTTCTGTCAGACACTCTTCTACAGTATAATTGATCGATTTAATCTTAATACCCATCATGTAAACCTCTACCACAGCAGTGCTACTAATATTTATCTTCCCGTTTTCTGTTTTTCTGTTTCTGTTTTTAATCGTAACCAGGCTTTTCGAGCCGAAAAAGCTTAGCACTCCTGACGCTATACTCATCTTCAATTGAATGTCTTTTAGTTCCTCGTTACTTTGAAAGTCATATAACTGTTGGAAATCTTTCGAGGTCACCTCCACTTTTATTTTTTCATCATTAGGATCACTAAAAGGAAATACGTTCACCAGCACATCAAACTCTTTGGGATTGCATTGGTAATTGGTAGTATATTTTTCATTTAGTTCGCCCTTTTCATTGTACAACTCCGTAACCACATTTACTGTGTACATTTCTCCAGCTTGTCTCAATTCTCCTATTAAGAATAGTTGTTTACCTAAAAGCTGTCCGTTTTTATCAAAGTTTTCACGTTCAATTTTTTTTCCTGCTATCTGCTCAATAAACATCCCTTTCCCCTGACCATACGAAATAAAGGGAGCTAATTGTAGAAATGTCATTATGAGGAAGAAAATGCTACGCATGTTATTTTCTTTGTTGAATGTTGATTAGGATATGTTGTCTACTTCAGAACAAATTTCCTTTCCTTCTTTAATGATTCCTTTTATCCGTGTTTCAGCAATTCCTATTTCATTTAGTAGTTTCGGTTTATCACAAAGCTCCTTGCATAGCACTACCATCTTATCAATCAGCTTTAGCTTTTCGGCTTTCGTGAGTGTGGTGAGGCAGGTAATAGGATGTAAACCGGCTAAATTAATCCGATCACTTAAACTTCCTTGTTGTGGATAATCCCAGCCTATGAGCACCAACCCAGAGCATTTACCATATTGAATGGCATCTTCGGTAAACCGGGTATTGGTCACCACCCAGCCTTGATGAAACTTACTTGCGTGATCTTTCTTTTTTTTCCATTGCTTTTTTACATCCTCAAACCGGGAATTGATATAGAGTGGAATTTTTACATTGCACTTATACCCCTGTCGGTTATGAAATTTGCACTCCACCATTATGTGCTTATTATCCTTTTCGGCGGCAACATCTATCTCGTGAGATACACAATGGCCTTGAATGACCACCCCGACTTTAGTGCAGTAACCCTGATATTTAAGGATTTCACTTACAAACCTTTCAAAGGGATATCCTGAAGGTCCCAGCTCAAAAATTGCCTGCTTGATCTTGTATCTTCCAGCAACAGATTTTGAATACTTACGTAGCATAGAAAATGCCTCATTGTATATTTTTTTTGTGGCCATTCCATCAAAAAGCTGTTTCTCAATTTCGTTCACTATCTGATCTATTTCAGATGAACCAGCCCCTGCTCTTTCCAAAGATTGCCTCAATTTTATTGTTGAAAAAGCAGCTCTTTCCCCAGAAGCTTTTGTGATGAAAATGGTCTTTTCTGGCATTTAAAGTAGTTTAACAATCCGATGCTAAAGTTAAAATATTACCCTCAGTGGTATTTACGATATCTCACTTTCGATGTATGAAATTGTGTCGAATGAGATCCGTAGCCTCTCTCTTTAAATCTCTTGCAAATGAATCCCTTTGGTTTCCCTAATTGTACATGCGCTCGACCAACATCTGAATATTTCAGGGCTGCCCACCCTTAATCTGGATATATATGAATTCAAACAAATATTGAATTCTTTGTCTTATGCTTTTTTCTGCAAAACCGATAGGTTTTACCAGCTCATCTGTTCACACCAAGACTTTTATTGGTCTTTTCGATCGACTTTTTGGCCTGGGTTTCTAATCCGGTCAGTGCTCTAATCGCATCTATCGTTTCGGGAATGACGATCGCCTGATTGTCCACCACATAAGCGTAGAAAAGTTCATTGCCTTCTACTTTCAGCATGTCCTGCCAGAGCGCCACCTCATACATATCACCCCAAGGTCTTCCCATATCCAGGTACCTTTCTTTGATCGTATTGTTGGAAACCAAACCATCACTATAGTTTATGAAAGTGATCCGGGTTGACGTTTGAAGAGCTTCTATTACTTCCTTTTTATCTGCTTTTCTGGTAAGTCGCACAGTCCAATAGTGCAGATGGCTGAGGGTTTCAGGCACTTTCACGGCCATGGTCACCACGTCTAGATCAGGATCTACACTTTGAGCATCAGGTCCTTGATGGCTAGGGATATCTTTTTCTGGGACCAGTGTATTCATAATGCCTCCAAGATGACTTTCCCAGGGGTCAGTCGCTCTACGAAGCAAAGTTCCACGTGCGCTCTCCAGTAGTCCAGCTCTTTTCAAGGCTGACAATGTTCTAACTATAGAGGTAGTGTTGCAGGAGACTACTCGGGTGCTGTCCCGGTTTAGGGCGGAAGCATAATTGTTTTCTGCGCTAAAGGAATGCCCGGTGGTTTCGTGTTTTTCACCTCCCTGTAGGATAAATTTCATTTTACGCTCCCTATACATCTGCACGTTTTGGGAGGCTATTTTCTTAGGCGTACAATCCACTACCAGATCAGCCACATCTAAAAGATCAGCCATGTTACCTGCCAGAGGAATACCTGCCTGCTCCATGTTACTTTTAGCTTCAGGGGTAGCAGCATAAATATGATACCCTTTGTTTACCGCAGTTTGTATCCGCCAGTCGCTGATCACATCACAAACTCCGGCTAATTCCATATCATCTTGCAGGGCGATTGCATCAGCCACTCTTTTGCCGATCACGCCATATCCTATAAGTGCTATTTTCTTTTTCATTTTGTTATTGATTTTTAATTGAGGTATGAATATTATTTATGTTGGATAACCCGAATACGATCAGTACAAAACTTTGCCCGATCTCCATGATCACCAAGAGCTTGGCAGGAGTAGTTAATGGTACTATGTCACCATAACCAATAGCAGCAAAGGTGACTACACTAAAGTAAAAGAATTCGAACAAAACACTTAAATAACCGAGGCTACCCGATGTTTTCAAGCCTTGAAAAGATGCGGTGTTGGCAGCAGCCATGCAGTTAAAATCTGCGGCATAAGAGAATATTATAAGGAGTACCAGCAAACCAAAAACCCAGAGCAGTTGCCTAAAGGAATGACATTGTTTGATGGATTTATTTACCTGCTTGAAAGTGAAAAATGTAAAATATATGGTTTTAATAAGCGCTAATAAAACAACCAGGTAGGGTACCCAGTTTAAACTGTGATCCACAAACTGCATGAGGTATACATAGACGATGGCTATGGTAACGACCAACACAAAGGCGGGGCGCATGTGTTTGAGCAGTTCTTTTAAAAAGTATCTAGGGCTACGTTTATCGGTCATTATCGTTGAATATTTTTGCATCTGCCGCTAAGATTCTTACCGCATCGATGCCCAATTGTAGAATAGATTCCGTTGTTGTATTCATGATTGTTTAAATAGCAATGTTATCAAGATGATTTAATGTTGAGCCAGCCACCGGTAAAACCTGCCAGGCGCAAACCTTTTATGATAGGAGGACTTTTTTTCATTTGATTCCAAATCAGCCCTGATTTATAATTTTCGATCATTAAAATGACTGGCCCTTGGTTTAATCCAAATTTCCATGGTGAAAACCAAACATTTGGATGAGTGTCTTTGACAGGAAAAGTGGGGTTAAAACTTGCGTCAAAGCCATATTCACCGTGTTTTTCGAAATCATGTCTTTCTATGGCATGGCGGATGGTGCTTAGAACAACCTTTGGTGCAAACGGAAGGGAAGCTGCAACTGCCCAGGGAGAGATGGTGCCGTCATCCGGCCCGAAAGGGATCCCTCTTGCCTTGTAATCAAAAAACTTTCTTGGAATACCGTTAACTTTACGTTTACTAGGGCCTGGGCCATCACTTGCCGTAAACCCCCAACAATTTTCGTCATAGTGAGCGAAGCCCAAAGGGTTTTCTATGGCATATCGTTGCTGGACCAGGGTTGCACGCCGACTGTTTTCAAAGTAATCTACACTGATCTTTTTATTCAGCTCATCACTGATGCCCTTAAAATCAAGCCAGATGTGCGACATCTGGTGTATAAAAAGAGGGCCGGCGTAAAGATATTCTATCCCGTATAGTTTTTTAAATTCAAAAGTGGATACCCATTTTTTATAGATAGCGGGATTAATGGGGAATGTGGGCGAGCCAAGTGCCAGTATATACATGATATGCGCCTCGCTATACTTTTTATCCCAACGGAAACGAAGAAACCCGGACTCCGGCTTCCACCCATGGGCAACCGAGTCGCGACCGTTCAACGCCCACTGCCAATCTACCCGGGCATAGAGTTCATCGGCAATAGTCCGGATTTCGGTTTCAGATTTATTTTCACCCGAAAAATAATTTCGTGCAGTCACCACTCCGGCCAATAATATAGCGGTATCTATCGTGGACAATTCACTTTTCAATGCTCGTTTGCCGGTTTTCATATCTAGGAAGTGATAATAGAATCCCTTGTATCCTGTCGCATCCACTTCGGTACCCTGATGACTGGTATGTAAAAACTTTAAAACTGCAAGCGTCCTCCTGATTGCATCATCCCGGGATATATATCCACGCTCAATGCCGACAACATAGCAGCTAAGCCCCATACCTATCGCTGCTATACTTGATGGAGATCCCGGTTGACTTTTATCTGCTATTAACGCCGTTTCTCCGTTCACCTCTTTCACAAAATACCCAAAAGTTTCCCGCTGTAGGAGATCCATCATTTCTGTATCGGTACCCTGTGGATTTACCTTTTGCAAGCGGTTAGATCTTAATGGTTGTGTCATTCTACTACTTATTCCTGATTTTGACTTTCTTATTTAGTTGCGTCATTATTTATTCTTTACTATCTTATTGAATTGCTTGGTTGAAATTCCAAGTATAAAATGCTGGTTTATTCTTCAATAGAATAAGTCCATATTGGGCAATCCATATGATTGACAACCTCCTCAGCCACACTCCCTGAGAATAAATGAGCCAGACCTTTGCGACTGTGCGTACCCATAGCAATCATATCCGCTTTAATTTTAACAGTAAAATTCATAATGGCATCCGACTCGTAAAAATCATTTCGTGTGTTAATCGTATAGTTTTGAAGATCAAAATCCTTGGCATATCCTTCCATCATATCTTTCTCATCAATTGTTCTCTTCATATTGTGAGGTGTATTCACCAGCAACAGATGAAGTCTCGCTGAAAAGAAATTTTGTAACGCTTTGATATGGGTCAGTAATTTATTTTGATTTGGATCTAGTGTAGTGGGAAATACAATGTTTTTAATGTGAGACAACTCGTGAGACTTCCTAACGGCCAATACAGGCAATGGAGAGAAGCGAACAACTTTTTCAGTATTTGATCCCACAAGGAATTCTTTAAATCCGGTTGCCCCTTGTGTACCCATGACAATCAAATCCACTTTGTTTTCTTCTGCTATACGAGTTATAGTTTTTGTGGTGGGGCCCTGCGCTATCAATGAGCGAACCTTGATTCCATCATTCGTCCATTTGGCTTTTAGTTCTTTAAAATTCTTTTCGGCACTCACCTTTATGTCCTTTAAATAATTCTCTTCAAAATAAAGGGTTGGCCCCAGCATTGTCATGTGCAAGACTGGAAGCTCGATTACATGGAGTAAAATAATTTCTCCTTTGCTTTGTTGCACAATCTGAAGTGCAAAAATGAAGGCCTGAACTGCCGAATGAGAAAAATCGCAGGGGACAAGTATCTTTTTCATTTGTTTTATTTTTAGTGTAAAGGATCATTGATAAAGCTAAAGAATATATGACTATTCGCTAGGTTGCACGTACCGTAATAATAGTTGGATTTTGCTTTAGAAAATCCCCCTAGCCCCCTTTGGGAAAGGGGGAATTGCCGAATTTGCACTTCAACCAATTATTCAAACCACATTCGTGCAAGATCGCGGATATACATAAAAGGATATATCTTATAATAGATCTAAGAGTTTGTTTGGTCTGCCATAACCTGTGATTTGTCATTTTAAAGTTTATGGTTTGTTAGAAATCACCCTTTCGCATTCACAAACAAATCTTTTTCTACACCACATATTTATCCCAAAGTCCATACGTTTCTTTGATTTTCCCTTTAGAAAATGAAAGGGCTATTACGATAAGCCCGGCCAGGCTACTGCTAATAGTTAGCGACATAGTGCTGTCTTCTATTAACCAGGGCAGCACTGCCAGTGCCAGGCCTAACAATACGTTGAAATAGCGAAAACTTCTGAGCACTTCAGCCATAGCCACTACCGCAAAAACGATCACCAGTGCTCCTCCCAAGTGGTTCAAGTTTGCAGCAGATGTTTCAATCCCCATCTGGAAAACGGAGGGAGAAATCATTAGCCAAAGTCCAATAATTACAGAAAGGGTTAACTGCCAAGGGGCAGTCATTCCCCATATGGAGGATTTGAAAACCTTCCACGGCTTGTCGACAAATGTTGCCAATTCAGGGGAACGTTGATCGTTTTCAGTGGAAAGTGCGTCACCACCTTTCCAAAATACTGTCCATAACGAATCTCCTTTTTGTTTTCTTTGCACCATATGCTGCCACATGGCAATGACTTCATCAATTTGTAAGGGAATCATGGGAAGCATGATAATGGCAGAAAATAGGCAAAGGGCGCACCATGCGCCTACGGTAAGTGGCTGGGAAATCACTAAGAATATACTCACCAAACCTAGTGGAATGACCAAAATACCAAAAAAGGTGACCATCCAGGGCATGGTACGCCATCGGGACGTGCCACCCATAAATCCCATCAGAAATTCCAAGGTGTAGGCGAGCGTGCCGAGTGCCGCATCTGAAATGGGCCAGCTATGCGACATATTGGAGTTCAAGACGTTTAAGGTGCCTGCTCCAAAAAAAGGATCCCAGGCAGTATCTACATAGCCCAATTGAAATGCTCCCAAATAACGGGAGGCCAGCCAGCCGATAAATGCCAGGCCAATCATAGTAGCGCGCTGCGGCCAGCTGGAAGGATTGTAACTCCAGCCGGTGGGCACATTGCCCCCCATTTTCATAAACATGATCATATTGGGCATACCGGGAATAAGAATAGACAAGGCAATTATTAATGCCCCAACCATGGTACCGTTATAATAAGCTATAGCAGTTGGTGCCCAAAAAATAAATGGAGCCATGCTGATCCATATCCCGATAAAACAAATGATCCAAACACTATAAGGACGGTTAGGCTTAAGGGATCTCCATCCAAAAACAACCAGTAATAGGCCACTGATGATATCGCTCCAATACATGGCAGCAATACGATTACTAAGCGACAACCAGACCGGTCTTCCGCCTGCAGGTGCTACCACATTCTTCCCATAATCAAAAGTAAGCGGTGAAGCGATCATCCAAAATCCCAGCAATACGATAACCCAGTAGACCCAGAGCGTTTGTTTGTGGTGATCCTTCAGCATTTTCATGCGGTCAGCGGAACTCATTTTCATCGCGCCCATATCCATATCCATTTGCTCATGGCCTTTTTTGTGTTCGTTGCCTTCCATGTCCATGTTTGGACGGGTGACGCCACGTGAGCCCATACCTTCCATTTTGTGAGCTTGTTCTTCCCCTTTGGGTACAAGCTTCATCCCACACTTAGGGCATTTTCCCGGTTTATTGCTGATAATTTCAGGATGCATGGTACACGTATATTGTGTGCCTTGTTTTTTGTCACCCTTCATAGGATGATCGTGACTGTGCATATCATCATTCATGTTTTCCATAACCCTATTTTATTTATGCTCCCTTGCGTAGGCGATAATCCTTTCCAGATACAGTTTATTTTACTGTTGCACCTTTTCCTTCTTCTCGTCTTTTGCTAGCTCAATTAATTCTTTTAGCGTACCGGTATCATTCACAATCACTTTACTATTTTTTATAGCATTACTCTCCGACACTAATTTCAAGTCCATATTGAATTTATATTCCACTTTTCCACCTTTGCGGATAAGTGGGCCCATACTTTTAAAAATATCGGAAAACGAAATGCGCAGAGGCAGTAGTAGTTCCGTGCTGTCCTGTTGTTTGATATCAATTTCTCCCCATTCTGCTCCGTTTACCCATTCATTGTCAGCAAGCGAAAATTTGTATTTCAAATCTTTTAACTGAAAAGGAAATTTATTCCTGTTTCCTATCATCACCTTTAAAAACAGCGTAACACCCTTCAGGCTAAGCGAATCGTGATATACTTCCATTAGCCGGGCCGTGGGGATATAGAATAGGGGAAGCATCTTCTCAGCATCTATATCAAATTTCTTTTTGAATGGTATATGCGTATGAAAAGTAGTTTGAATGCGATACAACACACTGTCTTTTCCCTGTTTATCTGCTTGGCTGAGTGTTTCGAGCAGTTTATCATTGTTAATAGTTATTGGCAGGTCAATCCATGTACTCTTCCATTTTCTTATAAGGAGTGATTTTGTATACGTACTTTTTATCACCTCCACGTCACCGATAAATAGTTTGTATTGAAGACTATCGGCTGTAAAATTAAAAGGCAGTGGATTATGAATAAGCAATTTTTCGTGCATGTTGATTTCATCCGAACTCAAGTTGGTTATGTCAACAATTCCTATCTCGAGACGAGGAATTAACAAGGTGCGGTAAGGACTTTCATTTTTTGAATAATGATAAAATTGCAACGCAAAAAATACTGCAATTGACAGTAGAATTAAGGCAAGTAAAACGAGTACTATCCGTTTAGCTTTCATGAAAATTTGAGCTTCAGTATATAGGAATATCCATCCAAGGTTTCTACTTCTCTAATTTATTTACCTCATAAAATTTCTTTGGATTGGCCTTTAAGTTTTCAACCATTTTGGGCAGGGTATCCCGCAAACCGTTTTTGGGTTTCCATCCTATTAACTTTTTAGCCTTGGAACTGTCCATTTCAAAATGGTCATCGGCCAGGTCGATCATCCAGGGCTTTATAAAGGCTTTTCCAAAAAGGTTTTGCATAAATGCCCCTACTTTGGCAAACCACTTAGGAATGGCGATGATGGGCATTTTTTTGCCATGAATTTCTGTGCTGATAATGTCTTGTAATTCCTTATAGGTCAGCGTTTCATCGTCACCAATATTTAATACGACTTCCTTTGGAAGGTCATTCCTTTTTTCAACAGCAAAGGCTATCGCATTGATGACGTCATCTCGATGCACATAGGTGCTGCCATGGGCTGTATTGGCAGGATAGAGCCGTGCTGAAATTTGCTTTTCATAAATACGCTGAAGCTGATTCGTGATGGGTATTGAACTGCCTTCTTCACTGTACACACCCGCTATGCGCATCATCACTACAGGGATTTCACCCCGTTTATCGTGCATTACTTTTTCGGTCGTGACTTTAGATTTCGGATAATCCCATTTAGGTTCCAAAGGTGATTCTTCCGTGATGAGAACTCCAGGTGAGGAAGGTTTGTACACCAGCATGCTGCTTGAAAAAATGAACTGCTCCACTTCAAAATCCTGTAAGTATTTCAGCATCCGCTCAGTGCCTTTCACAGTCACTTTATCATACAGGTCAGAAGGTTCACCTAAGAAATCATAATATGCTGCCAGATGCACAACCGAGGCTATTTTGTTACCATAAGCATAGCGGATTCTTTTGAATGCAAAGGCCATTCGGTCATCGTCGGTGAGATCCACACATACACATTCTGCCTCTACGGGCGGAAAAGGAAAGCCAGCTTGGTCAAAACCAACGACGTGGTATTTTTCAGCTAGCTTATGAATTAAGGCTGAGCCTATCATTCCACTGCTTCCTGTCACAATTATTACTTCGGTTTTATCTTTCATCGTATAATTTTATAATTAAATTATTGGGCAGACATTCCTCCGTCAATTACCTGTGTTGTACCAGTAATGTATTGGCTATCATCGCTCGCAAGAAATAAAACTAATTTGGCAATTTCAATGGGTTCTGCATAGCGTCCAAATGGAATTGTTGCCTCAAATTGTTTTTTTACTTCTTCTGCATGTCCAGCTGATGCACTTTCTTCAATTGATCTCATCATTCTATTATTTACAGGTGCAGGATGAACAGAATTCACTCTAATTTTTCGTGGAGCAGCTTCAATAGCTGTTGTTCTCATAATACCCACAACAGCATGTTTGCTGGTTACATAGGCACTTAAATTAGCAAAACCTAAAATGCCTGCTACAGATGAAGTCATGATTATGCTACCGCCATCCTTCATGTGGGGTAAAGCAAATTTATTCCCCAACCATATACCCTTTACATTTACGGAAATTACTTTATCAAAAATTTCTTCAGGGTAATCTGTAATAGGCTTTACAGCACCTTCAATACCAGCATTGTTAAAAAATATATCAATTTTTCCAAGCACCTTTACTGTTTCATTAATGTAGTTTTCAACTTCAACTGCTTTTGAGACATCCGCAACACAAAATTTTACTTTCGCACTATTTAATTCCATTACAACTTTTTTCAGTGCGTCTTCAGAAAGGTCAACCAACATTACTTTTGCACCTTCATCTAAAAATAATTTAGCCGTAATTTTTCCAATACTACCTGCTCCTCCAGTAATAATTGCTACTTTATTTTCTAACTTTTTCATATTTTCCCTTTTTAAAAATCTAATTAAAATGCTCTAAGTTTCGCAATGGTGTAATGCGTCTTCTTTAATGCATCCTGAGGTGTATCGGCTTTAATTATTATAGAAGAAGAAATTTCTGCTTCCTTCTTTGCAAGGTCCACTGATACGGATGTTACTCCTGGAGTAGCGGATAATTTATTCGATTGCTAAAACTCCCATTGCTATTTTATTTGTTTCATCTCTATTGAATTTAATTATAGTTTTACGTTAATTTCTCGATATTATCAAGTACTTTTTTTAATGTTTTATTTGTTTTTTTTGCCACGTCGGCTACAGCAGTTTTAAAGGAAGGTGACCAAGTGGTATCGGTATCCTCTATGGAAACTTCTATGATGGAATTATCTTCCACTTCTTTAATCGTGATATTGCACGGGAAAAGAATGCTCATTTGAATGTCGCTAGCGATCAGTTTTGATGCCATTTCTGTTTCACATACCATTAGAATGAGGTGCCGTGGCATCTTGTCAAAGCTGGAGTTCAGATACTTCTTTACGTCAAATTCACCTACAAGGTCAATGCCTAATTTTGCGAGGTTCTTTTTTACGCTTTGCACTGTTTCTTCAAAGGTCATGCTACCAAACCTCCTCGTAATACAGTACGGGGTGTTTTGACTTTCTGAATAATCTTGTTGCGAAACCAGTTTGTTTTTTTCATTGTCATTTTCCATCGTTTCCTTTTCTAAAGTTTCTCGATTACATGTTCCAATTTGGCGGTAATATTTGTAATTACCCCAATCTTTAGGGCAGGAATTTATAATCCTTCATTTTTCATCTTCCCTTTCATCTTCTTCATCATTTCAGGATTTTTTTCCATCATTTCTTCCATCATTTCAGGGTTTTCATCCATCATTTGCATCATCTTTGCTTTCATTTCCTTTTTCATCATTTCGTTGTTATGCATTTCGTCCATCAGCATTTTACGACCCTTTTCGCTCTCCACCATTTTATCGAGCATTTTGGATTGCATCTTTTGCATCATTTCCGGATTTTTATCCATCATCGTCTGCATATGGGATTGCATTTTTTCCTTCATTTCGGAATTTTTCTCCATCATCATTTTCATGTTTCCAGATTCCATCTGTTCCATATGGGCCTTCATCATTATCTTTTTGGCCTCTTCATTTTTTTGCGCCTCGCTGATGAAATTGGCAAACTGAACAGGGTTTGAAATGATTTCTTGATAAATGGCATTTCTATTTTTTTCTGCCTGCATTGTCTCGGTGGCATTGAAGGATGATTTGCAACTAAGCATTGTTCCAACTAATCCAATTGTCATTAAAATTTTTACTGTTGTTTTCATAATATTTAATTTGTTTATTATTAATTCTTACGCTTTTTTACCCATTTCCAAAGGTTCTTAAATTCATCGCTACTTTCATGATTTTTGTGCCGGAAGACCTAATGTAATCCAGTCATGCATCCCTCCCCTGTAATATAAAATGCTGTCAGCCGGATAACCTGCATCCAAGAGGTTCTTTATTGCTGTTGATGACTGTAGGCATTGTGGGCCATTACAAAAAAATATACTAGGGTTGCTTTCGTCCAATTCATCCATTCTTCCAATCAATTCGTCATAAGGAATATTTTTTGAGCTTGGAATAGTTACTCCATCAGAGGTATCAGGTTTTCCCGCATCAATAATGGCCAAACCCTTTTTGTGGTGCTGATATACTTCCAATTCACCAACCGTATGCACGGGTTGTGCGGCCTTTATCGATTGAATGCTGCCCCACGTTATGTCAACTTCCACTAAGCCAGATTCTGTTTTTATATTTTTGGGAATCATATGGTTCTTATCTCTTTTAGATGTTCTAATCTCTGATATATCCCTATTTCTTGCCTTTAGGTCATTTTCTATATCTATTTCGGGCATTCCAACAGATTCCACTTTTTTATCTACAATCAATAACGGTGAATGCTTTAATTGAATTTTCCATGATTTTTAATTTATTTATTTTTTATCCACTATCATCCTTACTCAATCATTTGGTGCTTTTTGTTAAAAGATATATTGTAGACCGCTGCTATCAGCGCTCCAAACAGCCAACCTAGGATAAACATTTCTACTAATCCTATTAATGCTTCAGTCCAGGGAACATCCATTCTGATGATAGAGCTGGTATCAAGTCCGTGGAGCAAACTGTTGAAAAATAGGACGGTACCTTCATGGCCTACGGAAGCCATCAATATAATACAGCCCAGGTAGAAAACGACACCAGCTACTCCCCAGGCCAGTGCAAATTTTTTAATGTTGATGTGTTGCATGATCGTTTTCGTTTTTGGATTGATTTTCTTGATTATTATCATGCCCGGAATGGCCTCCGTGCCCACCATGTCCCCCATGACTTCCCATCATAAAGAGGTGAACTACGAAAAAGATAATGATGAAAATGAAAAGCGAGTTAGTTCCATTAAAGCCGAAAACCGGCAATAAGAAAAGCAGCAGGAATATGCCCAGGCATCCTACCAGCATCCATGTCATGTGATTATTCCTCATAGTTACAGTTTTTTAGTTGTGGCCGGGATCTGGTTGCTTTCGTGGGGGATGGTGTTGCATGTAACCACGGGGTAAAGAATATCCAGAGGATCCACCATACCCAGTGCATTACCCAAAAATGTCCTCCGTCATACATGTGCCACATAGTTTGTTCGTTTCAAAGTATTGTTTATCCCTCCAGGAGCTTTTTCTGCTCCTCGTATTCCTTATTACTGATCCCACCCCGGGAAAAGCGTTTTTTAAGAACTTCGTGCGGAGACTCATTCCTTGTTTGTTTTCGAGGCCACTGGAAACTGCCCCTGCCGAAATACCACATCATCATTCACTAACGCTATCGCTCCTTCAACCCCATTGGAAGAAACTGCTGCTGAAATACAAAACTGCAAGAGTGAGCAATACCAGTATTATGATCCATCCAAACATCATAAGCCCGTAGGTTTAATGGTTAAGCCCAATGATCATGGCGACTGTCATTCCCACTACCATAATCCCTCCCATTACCAGCCCCCACGAACCCATGTGGCCATCGCCCATTCCCATTCGCCTTGTCGCATTTGTGCCTTGGGCAAACTTCTCAGGATTCCGGTTGAATACCTGAAGACATTCCTCGGAATCAAAATAAAAGGTAGTTCCTTCATAGGTACTCTGGTATTGTGTTCCGGTATCTGCCTTCATTCCACAAACCGGGTCGGAGTACTTATCAATCGCTGTGGAAGAGGGCATTCGGCCGGTAGCACATGATACCATAGTCATTAGTGTAAAGCTGACACCTATAATCAGCCACAGATTTCGGGGTGCTATATATCTACCATTCATAATGGATGGTTTTTAGTGTTGGTCTCAATGGTTATCTATTCCCATCATTTCTTTGTTTTTCATCATCGTTTCCTTGTCCATCATGCCTTCTTTGTGCATCATGTCCATCATCTGTCCCATCATATTGGGTTTATCTTTCATCATGCTTATCATGTTTGCGCACATTGATGAATCTGACTCAGCCATATTCATCATATTACCCATCATGCCTTGCATCATTTCAGGGTTGTCCTTCATCATGGCTTTCATATCTTCGTTATCAGACATCATCATGCTCATCATTTCGCCATTGCCTTTCATCATCATTTGGGTATGATCATCTTCCATCATTTTAGCCATCATTTCTTGGGAATATCCATGATCCGCAACTATGGCCTCATAAATTTCATTTTGGGTTTCTTCATTTCCCAATATCGCGCTTACATCAGCTTGCGGCTGGCATGCAGCTATAATTATGGTGAAGAAAACGAGTGTGAAAAGTGGTTTCAATATCTTTTTCATAGTCATATAGTTTAGTTATTCAGATTAATACTTAGAATGGGTATTTCAGCATGATTTGCCAGGCTTTCGGTAATGCTTTTGCTCATAAGGCTTATGAAGCCTGTTTTTCCATGCGTCGTCAGTGCAATTAGATCGGCCTCTACAGATTCGGTAAACTTTAAAATCCCACGTTCTTCATTCAGTGAGTTGTAAATATTGGTTGTACAAGTGCCTCCTCGTGGGCATGTTTCATGAAAAGCATGCATTTTTTCAAGGCTCCTGTCAGTCTCCTCAAATGAAAATGGCACATTGACATAAAGAAGGTGGATATTGGATTCGTTGAGATTAGCAAACTTCACCACTGTTTGGAACGGTGCTTTCACATCTTCTTCAAAATTGGATGCAAAGACCACATTCTTAACCGGCCATTTAGATGTTTCCTTTACGATTAGAACGGGTACGGTGGCGTCTCTCAATACCTTCTGAGCATTGGATCCAACAAACAATTCTTTTGCGCCGGATGCACCATGTGAACCCATCACTACAAAATCGTGATGGTGATAGGGAATGTGTTTTAGGATTTCTTCTCTTCCTACATCAAAAACGAGGAATTTTTCGGCCTTCAGTCCTTTGCTCTCAGCTTTCTTTACCAGTTTATTGAGTTCGCTTTTGGCATGGCCAATTTCTTTTAGGGTTTCTGGAAACCGCTCCTCCATTTCTTTATCCAACTTCACCCAGGGAACCGGGGTAATGAGAAGATGTAAAAAATGGACTTCAGCACCGGATTTCTCAGCTATAGCCATAGCGATATCTGCCGCCCGGTTAGCCGCATCAGAAAAGTCTGTAGGTACTAAAATATTCTTCATAAGTCACTGTTTTCTAAATCAGGTTCTAAAGTTTTAACTTTAACCATGTCTTTAACATCTGTTATATAAATAATGCCATCTCCGGGATATCCAGTCTTACCATTTTTATGAATTATTTCAAGAACTTTCTCTACCTGCCTGTCGGGTATAACTAATTCCAGCTTTTCAAATTTAGAATGGGAAAACAGGTGTCTTAAGGAAGGAAAATCTTCTCGCTCATCAGTGTAGTGCCCAGTACCTTCCCCTTCGAAAACCGTTAAGCAGCAAATTCCTTCATTACGCAAATGATTTACAATTGGAGATAATCGGTTCCGCCGGACGAAAGCTTTTATTTCTTTCATTTTTGCAATGTCATTTTTATGTCCTCATACTCTTCCTTGGTGATCTCTACATTAGCGTATCTTTTTTTCAAAAGGTCTAATGGTGTTTCTTTTTTCATCTTTTGGCCGGGAATATCCCATGGTGTAGCAAAAACCCAAATGATAAAAATCACCCAGATTACCCACCAAATAATGTGCATCCCCCAATAGTGTCCTTCAAACCAATGCATAGTTTCTTCGTTTATATATTTTTAAATCACTTCAAATTATTGGTGACTTTTTGTTATTCTAAATTACCAGAGAATCAGTCTCTCTATTTTTAAAATATTGTCTTTGATGTATGATATTTCGCAGATGTCAGTCTTTTTTTCCTTTCGGATTTTCTTTCTATTTCGTTTATGCAGTTGAGTTTGAAACAACTTCCTTTATTGTATAATGCCCTGCTTTTTTAAGTTGGGTTTGCAATTCGTCAACACTAATAGATTTATTCATGGTGACAATTGCTCCTTGTGGATTCAGATGAACTTCTGCCTCCGTAACATCAGATACTTTCAACAATGCCCTTTTTACATTGCTCACACAGCCACCACAGCTCATTCCAGATAACTTATATTCCTTTTTCATTTGGTTTGATTTTAATATTTTTAAAATGGATCATTCAGCTCCCTTACTCGAATGAGTTTCTTATTTACAAACTCCTGAATCCCCAAGGCTGATAACTCTCGACCAAAGCCTGAATACTTTGTTCCAACCCATGCCTCCGATATGTTGGGTATGAATGATTAAATTTTTTTATGTTTATTGAGATTTAAATTGTGATTGAATTATTAGAATTAATTATCTCTTCATTATCATTATAGTACCACACTTTTATAGTGATAATGAAATATCAACCTATTCGGAACAGTCCTTATTTTAGTTCATCCTCCATTTTTTTTGTATTCGCTCTCTTCAATTTAGGGTCTTCCGATTATATGTTTTATTTCATTCTCAAAATCAGAAACTAATTACTGCCTCAATATCAAGCCCATTAAATTTTGCCCCCGCAAATCGTCCTGTCCAAGCAGTGCCTGCATATTCTTGATTTACATATTCCACTTTCGCTAAAATGTTTTTTGAAATAAACCAACCGCCTCCAACATTGAGTCTATTGATTTTAAGATCGCTTGTTGCGCTTTCCCGCGCTTTGCCTTTGACTGTATTATACCTTCCCGCTACGTAAAATTTTTCATCAGCACCAAATCGATATACTAACTCCGCTGCCAACTGTGTAAAAGCCCCTTCTTTGTCCACCATCGGCTGAGCAAATGAATTACTTCCACTGGCACGCTCGTAAATACCAAAGAATTCAAGTCCCTTAAATTTTATAAATGGGTTTACCTGTATTGCTGTAAGTTTTGTAAAGCGTGCATTGAAACGACCATCAAAATTTCCGCCCTCCGAATTACCCTGAGAATCAGGCTGCGTATGTAATACATTATAATAACGGCTACCCGCTCGATCCCCGCCATATAGCCAGGTTCCGGTAGTAGTACCTTTATTTAAATAGAAAGATCCCGTTAAACGAAATCTCAGATCATTATTAAGTTGTTTGTCAAATCCCAACTTTCCGTAAAGAGATGGTTTATTATCGGAGGAATTGGTAACCACTACATTCTGATTCAGTTTACCATTTGAGACACCGATGACGACCAATAGTCCATTTTTCTGAATCGTGGCTTCGCCAAAAGCTTCAGTCGAAAAGGAATCCATAATATAATTTCCAATAAATGGATTAAAAATGCCACGAGCATTATCAGATCTTCTGAAGTGAGCATCGCCATAATTAAATTCATCCATTCCAATCGTGAAGGTGGTGTACTTCATGAGGTCTTCCAGAAATCCTTTTCTTACAAAGTCAAGCTTATCAATTTGAATGTGTCCGCCTTTTATCCAGGTATCGTTGTGGTGTCTTGAAGACAGATACGTACGCAAATGCATACGAACACCATTCAAAAGCTGCACGTCGAGATTTAGATTGGCAGAGGGTAAATTAAAATTGGTGCCCAATTCCACCAAGTTATTAGCATTATTACTTTGATTCAGCCCCTGAAATTGCATGGCGAAATCCCCGCCTATTCTGACTTTAACGCCATCAAATATTACCGAGTCCATCTTAGAAGTTTCAAAAGTATTCAGCCCACGTTGATCATTCGGTCTGAAAAACTGAAGGTTAGGTTGTTGCGCTTTCAAAACAATAGAAAGTGCACAAAACATTACTATTAGTATAATTCTCATTTTTATAGGATTAATTAACATGTTGGATAAGGTTTATTAGGCTCACCTAGATTTTTTATAGACGACATTAAATTCAAGCGTGATAGCATCCCCTGTTTTCATAGCACCAAGAAAAAAAGATGGTGGCTCAACATTATAGTCGGTCATATTCAGTTTGTTTGATCCGGTACAAGTGATGCTGCCATTTGCATTGACAATACAATGAACATCCATGTCAATTTCTCTGCTTACTCCCGCAATCGTAAGTTTACCGTTGGTCTTTAATAAGTATTCATTATTCTTCTCAGGCGTTACTGTTGTCGATATCAACTTATAATGTATGTCCTTAAACTCATCCGATTTTAATGCCTTGTAAGCATTCTTATCAAGTCCTTTGCTATCGCTTTTCAAGTCCTTCACTTCCAAAGCAAAGGATAAGGACTTCACTGAAGTAAGATCACTTTCACTTTCCACCTTAAATACAAATTGTGCTTCACCTGACACTGACGTGGCTTCCATCTCCCAATCGTGTAAGGTAGATGTGCCCAGTAATTTCATGTCTACATCTTTTGTGACTTCAATTTTATAGGTGGATTGCGAATACCCATTACTATTAAGTCCTATGAAGGACATAAGCATTAACACAAAACCCGTTATATATTTTTGTGGTGTTTTCATAATTTTGTGTTTTATTGATTATACAATTAAAATGGATCGCTGAGCTCACTAATACGAATCAGTTTTTTATTTACAAATTCTTGAATCCCCAACACTGATAGTTCACGACCAAAGCCTGAACGCTTTGTTCCACCAAAAGGAAGATCGGCTTGTGTCCAAGTAGGATGATTAATAAATACCATTCCGGTATCAATTTGATCGGCAACTCTTTTTCCGCGTTCGATACCATTCTTGGTCAAATCCAACAACATGGTATTTTTCAGCATGCTTATGAATTAAGGCCGAGCCTATCATTCCACTGCTTCCTGCCACAATTACCACTTCGGTTTTGTTATTCATTTTCTTCTTCTAAATCTTACAAAATAGAGAATTAATACAATGATAAGGAGTGGTAAAAGCCACATTCCCCAACCCATTCCAAATCCCATTCCCCAATTCCAGGTATTATCATGCATAATATTAGTTGTTTTTAGTTGTAGCTGTTTTCATTTTCATTACCTTGTTCCACATTTCCGGCTTTTCTTTCATCATCTTCGTCATCGTGGTCTTGTTCTCCATCATTGTTTTCATTCTTTCATGCATCAACATTTTACCATGATCTCCTTGCATGATGGCATCCATCATTTCTTTCGACATATCATGGTCACTGGCAATGTAGGTCATAATCTCCATTCTTGAATCTGATTTTGAAAGAACCTGTTTTGGAGTCTGACATGATGCAAATAGCGCGATAAGGGCAATAAGCCCAATATATTTTTGTAGTGTTCTCATAATTTTGAGTTTTAGTGATAATACAATTAAAAAGGATCGCTGAGCGCACTTACTCGAATCAGTTTCTTATTTACGAACTCCTGAATCCCCAACGCTGACAGTTCACGACCGAAGCCTGAACGCTTTGTTCCACCAAAAGGAAGATCGGCTTGTGTCCAAGTAGGATGGTTAATAAATACCATTCCGGTATCAATTTGATCGGCTATTTTTTTACCTCGTTCGATATCCTGTGTAAATACGGATGCGCCTAAACCAAAATCAGAATCATTGGCCAAATCAATGGCAGCTTGTTCGTCTTTGACAATATAGAAGGAGGCAACAGGGCCAAATAATTCTTCATGATACCCAGCAATGCCAGGTTTCAAATCGGTGAGTATGGTGGGTTCCATAAAGGCACCTTCACGATCGGCACGTTTACCACCCAAAAGAATCTTTGCACCTTCATCAACTGAACGTTTCACCTGATCTGCTAAATGAACTGCAGCTGCTTCACTACTTAAAGGTCCTAATTCTGTTGCGGGATCCATTGGATCACCCACTTTCATTCTTGATAACTTGTCCTTAAACTTTTGAATAAATTCATCGGCAATTGCTTCCACTGCTATAAATCGCTTGGAGGCTACACAGCATTGTCCGTTGTTATTCATCCTGCCTACAACTGCCCACTCTACCGTTTTTTCCATGTCGGCATCTTCTAGTATAATGAACACATCATTACCGCCTAGCTCCAGCACAACCTTCTTCAAATATTTTCCGGCTTCCGTGGCAATACTTGCACCTGCTTCTTCACTTCCTGTCAAGGAAACACCTTTTATTCTTTTATCAGAAACCAATGCTGATGCATGTTTTCCAGAGATGAATAGATTGGTATACAATCCTTCAGGAGCTTCTGCTTCTTCGAACAGTTTTTCAATAGCAGCAGCACATTGTGGAACAATGGAGGCATGCTTAAGCAATATCGTATTGCCCACCATTATATTAGGTGCAGCAAAACGAGCTACTTGATAGTAAGGGAAATTCCAGGGCATTACACCCAACAAAACACCAATGGGACTATTTCGAATAATGGCCTCTCCATACTCAGGATTGAGTACTTTATCTGCCAAAAATTCCTCACCATGATCGGCATAGTAATCAAAGATATCGGCACTCAAGTCGATTTCGCCTTCCGCTTGGGCTAGGAGTTTGCCCATTTCTAAGGTGATGGTTTTAGCAAGTTCAGATTTCTTGATTCGCATGAGTGTAGCTACTTTATGTAACACATCAGCCCGTTGCTGGTAGCTCGTTTCTTTCCAGTTCGTAAAAGCTAGTTGGGCTTTTGCCACTTTAGCATCAACTGTTTTCTCCGTCATTTCTTCGAATGACTTTACTGTCTTATTTGTGTTCGGATTAATTGTTTGTATGGACATAATGTTAAAATTTTAAATTCATATTAGTAAATAAAATTCGTTTCTTACTTTTGTAGGATTTATCGAAAACATATTTCAATTTTCATAGCGGTCATTGGTTATGCCAGAATTTAATGCGTGACTTTCAGGTTAAATGAGTAAAGATAGTGACGTTGTCAATTAATCGTATTACACAAGTATTGGTGATAGTTACATAATTCACCTATATCTTTTGTTCAAAAGCGCTAACGGTATTTCCTTTTTCGTCTTTTGTATTTGGGTATTTCAAGGACTAGCAAAAATCCAAATGATAAATATTACTCAGATCACCCACCAGATGATGAGCATCCTCAATAGTGTCCTTCAAACCAATACATAATATGTGCTTATTAAATATTGAATTTGTAAATTGACAGTGTCAAACCAATACTGATTTCCACTTATTCAAAATTAGCACATTGTCACGCGATCTATTTTTGATATCTTGTCTTTGATGTATGATATTTTGCAGATAACAGTAAACCTTTTTTTTCATTCGGCTTATCACTCACTTGAGTAGAAAGCTTATTAAATAAGTCCTTATTTTTATGGTTGCTGTTATCAATAAAAAGGCCCTTCAAACCATCCTTTGTCTCTATTCCGTAGATGACTGACTTACCTGCTGCATCTTCGTTTTCATCAAATCGATAAAACTCTGAGATATTTAAATCTTCGATTTGAAAACTTGTACATAAGTCTTTACACTCCAGACACTCCTTTTTTTTGGCAAAATTATAGGTGTAGCCTTTTTCTCTGAGATCATCAAGCACTTCAGATAAGCTCTTATAATAGCTGTTCTCGTTTCTCATTATTACTTTATAATCAGATACTGAAAGGCCCGTAACTCGTTTGAATTGACTGGACAAATAATGCACGGAACTGTATCCAAGCTTAACCGCAATTTCGCTTAAGTTGAGTTCATCGTACTTTATTAGCTCCTTTACCCTATCTATTCTTTTACCTATGTAATAGGTTTCTATTGTGACCGCTTCGCTTTTTGAAAATAGTTTGCTGAGAAAATTATAGTTTTTACCTAATTCATGCGAAAGGAAGTCCGACAACATCTCTTCTTGGGAAGAATTTTCCAACTTTCCCATGTAATGTTGGACCCCTAGTTTTATCTTTTCAATCAAAATTTGTTCTTTGTTTTCGAGTAACTCGAACCCATAGGAATTTAACCTGTCGGCAATAACATCCTTAGTAAGGTACTCAGGGGCTTGTATACTTGCATGACCAAGATTAATTGTTGTAACGAATGCGCCCAGGAATCCTAATTCATTCTGAACGACTAGAATACATCTTGGGCACACCATATTTTTAATATTTAGATTAATAGTTTTCATCTGCTAATGGATTTATTTTCCTGATCCTGAATTAATCCAGTCTTGGGTTGGAGCCAATAGCCATACAAATCATAGCGATTAAATGTAGCCCCACTCAGAAAAATACGGTTAATGAAATTGAAAAGTAAAATAAGGCTGAATAACTTTCCACGTAGAATATAGAGAGAGCAGTTCCAGCCTAGCAGATAAATTCTATATAAGGTAGGATTGAATAAAAATACGAATATGGTAGCCAATAACAGGTGGCGGCAGATTTGTATATAAAAATAAGAGTGGTTTTTGATTGAAAGTTTCTACTTGAAAGTTTATAGCATAAACCTGATAAAGCAAGTGAAAAACAGGTATTTCAACAGCGTTTTGCTTTAACTCATATTTGATTAACGATGCATAGAGATTGGTTACCATTTCATCACAGCACTCATCTTCATCATTGTCCTGTTTGTCATGGTGTTGAGGATCTGAAGCAGCATCATGATGATCATGGTCATGTCCCTTTACCGGATGATGTTCCACCTCTTGGACAATGACAGGAGAATTTCCCCATGAAATCAATTCGAAGTCACAAAGGGCATCGCATAAAAATACACATATAAACCCTACCAGGAGGAGAGTTACTAGGTATTGATTTTTTTTATGCAATTTTCTTATCATGATCATCGGAGGGCGATAGACAGTAAATATGATTATAATAATTCTTAAAACCATTACACATTCTTAAAGGAAAGTTACATATATCCCACATTTTTCTCGCCTCTGTTAATGTTTTCCAATGGAAGAAATGCAAGAAGCTATCCTTCACAATTACTTCTTAAGATCGGGTTGTAGCTTAAGTTTTATAGAAGGAAATTTAATACAGTGTTGTTTTAGGTTAAAATTGTCTTTCTTGTTCAGATCAACAAATATTCTTAGGAACGTGCATGATAATTTTTAGAAAATGAATGTCTTGAATTGATCACAAATTATCTACTTTTAAATAACTAAGAAAGGTAAATTGTCAAACCAATAGCCACTATCAGCACGAAGGCATAAACTATTTTCCTTTTAAACGTAATTCCATTGCCCCCATTGGTTATGGTCGTCATCACCTTTCTTATGAGTCATCTTTTTAGTTCTAAAATTATAGCTATACCTCTCATTTGATGTTTTTTAATCTCCTGAAACCGATCACAAATTTATAAATTCCCGTTATTCCGGCTGGTATAGCTATAAAGTGGTAAAAAATACTCTCAAATCCTTTCATATAGGGTAATCCTTCAATCAACACGGCTACAAAAAGCCACATAATGCCATAGCCGATTTCACCCCGTGCTTTATTTTGCTTCTCTTTTAGTTCGTAATTTATATTCATAATGGCTATTTTTCTTCAATGTTAATTTTCTACCATCTTCCTTATCTCTAAGATCCAGCCACAGATCAGCTCTTTGGGCAGGCTCCAGCATAATTTCTTGTATTCTTTTAGCTATTTATCGTTTAAATTATCTTTTTTGATTTTTAAGAACCACTTTTCGCCAAAGAAAATTAACAGCAAAAAAATCACTGCTACAGCAATCAATAGTAAATCAGTACTGCCTTTAATCCATAAAAAAGCGCCCAGCACCACAATATCAATGACTATGGTGGTCAAAAGAATGGCTCCATTTGCTTTAATTTCCTTTCTTAAGTGTTTATAAACGCCCCATTGTACAATAATATCCATAATCAGGTACAAAATAGCCCCTAAGGAGGCAATACGACTCAGATCAAAGAAGATGGTCAGCACTATAGCGATTACCACGGTATATACCAACATATGCTGTTGCAAGGTGCCAGGCATTCCAAAATGCTTATGTGGTATTAACTTAATATTGGTAAGCATAGCAGTCATTCGGGAAATGGCGAAAATATTGGCTAGAACACTTGAAACAGTAGCAATAATGGCTATTCCTACTGTAAACCACAAGCCATACTTACCAAATGCTGGTTTTGAGGCTTCCGCTAAAGAGTAATCTTTAGCTTCAATAATTTTAGGCACGGAGAGGTTAACCGACACGGCAAAAGCGACCAATAGATAAACAACCGTACATATAATGAGAGATATCCAAATCGCCCTCCCTACATTTTTATGAGGTTTAACAATTTCTTCTCCGCTGTTGGTAATCGTAGTGAAACCCGCAAAGGCAAGAATTGCCAAGGCTAGTGCACCCAAGTAGCTTATGGAAGAATAGTCATCTGGTATAGCTGTAGGTAAAGCTTCTGAAAACGAAAAACCTGCCACCCAAAGTCCTCCAATAGCAAAAATGGCAATCCCACCGATTTTCAAGATAGCCATCACAAAAGAGACCTTATCAACCACTTTATTTCCAGAGATATTGATTAAGAAGGTAACAATTAGTAGAAGTACACCCAATAAGGGGATCCAAAAACTATTTTGATTTCCGTCAGACAATTGCATGGTATAAGAGCCAAAAGTTCTGGCTACCAAACTTTGGTTAATAATCATGGCAAAAACCATTAAAAGTGCAGCAAAAGCTGTAATCAGTCCTTTTCCGTAGGCCTTTTTAAGATACATAGCAATGCCACCAGCGGAAGGGTAAGCATTTGACATTTTTATATAGGCATAAGCACTGAAACCTGATATAATTGCGCCAATCAAAAAAATAAAGGGAAATAAAGCTCCAGAGAGTTCAGCTACTTGCCCCAATAAGGCAAAAATGGCTGCTCCAATCATTACACCTGTACCAAGAGAGATGGCTCCTGTCAGTGTTAAACTATTTTTTTTGTACTGTACCATTATGAAAACTAAGTCTTTTTATGGGCATACTTCCTGAAGGTTTCCTTGTACAGGTAAACCTAATGTTATCCAATCGTGCATTCCATTTGTTGGTAATGATATACTTTCAATTCTCCAACAGTAAGTACTCCATCGACTGCTTGCATCGGTTGAATACTACCCCATGTGGTATCAACCTCCACCAAATTGGCCTCGCCCTTTATTGTGTTACGAATCATGTGATTACTATCCCTTTTACGGGTTCGTATTTGTGATATTTTCATATTTATTTTTTTAATGCGTTTGCGTTTATTTTATCCATTCCAGGCATGCCCATAGGATTTTACTTGTTCATCATTTCATGTCAGTCAGCACTCATTTTTCGAGTTCAGCTTTTTTTTCTTCAAACTCTGCTTTATCTATTTCTCCTTTAGCAAAGCGTTTTTTGAGTGTTTCCATCGCCGTCCCGACACCAGCCCTGGTTTCCGGAGACTTTTGATTGTTTATTTTAAAAAGGTTGCCTTTGCTGAGACCTGCTATTAGCACTACAACCAGAATAACACCGATAATCCATCCGTACATCATAATTTAAAATATTTGCGTGTAAGTAAAGCCGGAAACCCCACTCGTGATGAGAGGCTTCCGACAAAATTTTGAATGCCAGGTTTATACTGTGCTACTTGTTTCCCGGTTCTTTTTTCTTTTTGTCCATCATCTCCTTCTCTTTCATCATCGACTTATCATCCATCATGCCTTTATCCTTCATCTTTCGCATCATATTTTTCATCATTTCAGGGTTTCCCATCATTTTATCCGTCATCTGGTCGTGATGTTTCTCCATCATCTGCTGCATCATCATTTTCTTCATGGATTCATCTTCCATCATTTTATCCATCATTTGTTTTTTGGCCTCTTTATCATTCATCATTTTCTGCATCATCATCTGCCTTTTTTCTTTATTGGCCATCATTTGTTGCATCATCATCTGATTGTCCCCCTCATTACCCATCATGTCTTTCATCATCATTTTTCTGTGCTTTTGGTTTTGCATCATTTGCTGATGCATGACCTTCATAGCTTCGGGGTTGGCTGAAAGCTTTTTCATAAACTTATCCATCATTTCATTGTCGTCCATGATGGCGTCAAAAACCTCTTCCTGCTTCGCCTCCTTTTTCATCATCTTCCCTACATTTTGAGCCTGTGCGCCCACCGTTGATGTCAATATAATTAGGGTTATAATTCCAATTATCGCTTTCATAATTATTACTTTAGTTGTTAATGATTTATTAAATATTTACTTGATTTGGAATGCCATTTCTTCGTCTCCTTTATCCATCTTCACTGACGGTGTATCCTGGATCATTTCCTAGTTGCCATCTGTGTGATGGTTACTGTCCTCATGCAAGTGATCATCATCTTCCATCATTTCGGTCTGGTCACCATTCATCGTATCACCATGCTCATGTTCTTCGTTTTGCTTGGTATTACCGCAGGCTACGGTGAAAATGGTGACCATTAGTACGATGCAAATCTTCGAGATTTGTTGTTTCGTCTTTATCATAATCTGCTGTTTCGTTTACTTATATTTAAGTGTAAAATGAATTAAGTAGTAAGACCTTTGACCCAAAGTTTTAAGGTTTTGGTTCAAAGGCCATCAATGGCCAATCTCAGTTTATCTCTGATCTCACTATTTCTTCCAATGAATAAGTAAATTTTTTACATCATCACCGAAACTGATATTTTTTAATGTTTTTTCATGATAGTATTTCATAATGCTTCATTTTTATTAAAACAATATCAGAATGTAATGAATTTGTGGAAAACATACTGTGACATTTGTTACAGAACTCATGGCTTGCCGTTGTTATTATGGTAACAAAGAGCATGGGTGTGTATTTATTTTTAAAATATTAAAATCTTACAATTTCAGTCAACCTATTAATTATACTTGATATACATCCTCAATAACGCCGGCCTGGCCTTTAAGCAATTTAAAAACTTGAGCGTCTAATTTATTTTCAGTCCATGCTACATTATTTAAAAGACTTGTATCCACCTCGTTCCATTTTTGTCTGAATTTTTTCAGGTTCCCGTAATTGTTATCTTCCTGTTCAGCTTTATAATTATTTCTAAATAATTGGCAATGGTAAGCGGGCACACTGCACGCTTACCTCGGGTTCAAAACCATGTTTTATATTTACCACTTTGATAGATTCATATAGAGAGGCTATGTGTATGGCTGCAGATTTTGATGTACCGGATGCGAGAAAATAATGTATTGTAGGATGGGAAAGGTGATTATCAATGTGCCCATTTATTTTATCGATAATCTTCATTGCGACACCCTTGTTAATACACCCGATCTGTTACACGAAAGGGTGGTATAAAAAAAGAAATCGGTCAAAGTCAGAATGAATATTACTATACCGCTAAATATAAGGCTCATTTTTCGATATTTTAATTCTTTGTTCAGTGGACGTTTTTCCCATAAATCCACAGGATTTCACTGGCCCGCTATTTTGTGTTACAAAGGATTAGCCATTTTGGAACCGAGAATAAATTATGGCTTGGAGTCAGTGTTGTTAATTTTCTCATCCTTTCATTGACTAATACCTTTGAACTGCTCTGTAACCTATAAAGGATTTAATAGCAAGAGGCGCTTAACCACCTATTATTCCCTATTTTATTATTTGGAGCTTTCCTCTTCGTGTTCAAGCCTGTTTATTATTTTTTTCATTTCGGCAATCTCCCTAAGTTGTGCCTCTATGATCTCTTTTGCCAATTGTTTGGTTTCCGGATCCTCAAAAGTTGCCTGCTGACTAACCAAGATGGCAATAGAATGGTGAGGGATCATGGCCTTCATATACTGGATATCTTTTACTGTGGTCTGATCCCTCAAGAAGAAAATGCTAAAGCCAGTAATAAGCACCGCTGAAACAACGATGGTTGCATTTTTCTTCTTGTCCGTATACATCGGTAGCATGAAAGCAAGCATGATTAATGCCATAGGCCCCACCATGTATAAGGCCATATACGTGCGGCTATGACTCCAATAGATGTGATCAATTTTATCTACATTAAAGAACATGGCTATGAACATAAAGATGAATGAGGTTAGCATCATCAATCCGAACTTTGCATAGTTATTTTTCATGGTTTATATAAATTAAATTGTCAATTATTTACTTTATTAAAATCTTATGGATAATCCACCACCTGCGCCAAAGCGGTTGTCGTAGCTGGCCATAAGTGAAAAGTTTCTGTTTAAGAAATACTCCATTCCAGCAGACCATGTGGTTTCTCCTTTATAATTAATCGGTTCATTTGTTCCTTCTTCTCTTAAAGTATTTACCCAACCAAAATCAGCTTGGTATTCGTAATTGCCAAAAATGACAGTTCGGGGGAAGATCATGATCTCCCGGCTTACCCTGATTTCGGGCCTAAGCTTATCGTCCATTCTAACATCCAGATTGAACATATAAGGGGTGAAAAATCGGATACCGGCCACTGCTGTTGCGGAGATTTCGTCCAGACTGTTCTTCAGTTCATTTTCTACATTCACTCCAGCAAATACCCTAAAATAATCGTACAAATAGCGTTCATAGGTAAATTCGGCTTCCATGTTTTGGTTGTAGCCGTACTCTGCATTCAAGTTGAATTGATTGCGTGTGTTAGTCGATACCAGATTAAGCTCAGTCATATGAGAGGCCACATCTGCCATTCCCCAAGTGTAAAAATGTCTACCTTCCTTTGTTAGGTTACTAAGGGCGTAGCCTTCCAAGCGAGGGTCGCGGGGTGTATCATAGCTGTAAATTCTTGCCATACCACTCATCATGTGATACAGTACGTGACAGTGGAAAAACCAATCGCCATATTCATTGGCATCAAACTCAATCACCACTTTTTGCATGGGGGGTACATTCACGGTGTGCTTTAAAGGTGAATACTCTCCATTTTCATTGATCACCCTGAAAAAGTGTCCGTGCAGGTGCATGGGGTGGTGCATCATGGTAAGGTTGTTAAGGGTGATGCGTGTTACTTCACCTTCTTTTATTTTAATTTTATCTGCTTCTGACAAAGGTACACCGTTCATGCTCCAGATGTAGCGCCACATATTTCCTGTAAGGTTTAATAGTACTTCTTTTACTGGTTTATCATTAGTAAAGTCTGTTTTCTCTGGAGACTTCAAGTAGTCATAATTGTATTCGGAAAACATATTCATACCCGCCATCTGACTGTTTTCAGATTTGGACTTTTCCATACCCGTTCCCTGCATATCAGGACTTTTTCCGTGGTCCATGTTGGAGTGATCCATACCTTCCATACGATCCTTCATTCCCTGACCTTCGTTCATGGTATGATCCATGCCTTTCATGTCCTTTTTTCCATCCATCTGCATGCCCCAGCTGTTCATTAATTCGTAGGGCTCTTCCTTGCCCGGATTGAATTTCATGGCCGGAGCACCCATACGCATATCCATTTTAGCCATTTGCTTCATCATCCCTATCTTATCTGGCCTTTCCACAACTGGGGCAGAAAGAATTTCTCCCTGACCCAGGTAAGCAGTGGAGTAACCAGAGCCATCTTGTGCCATGGCCCTAAATTCAATTTTACCATTTTGAGGTATTGTGACAATAAAATCATAGGTTTCAGCAATGGCAATAAAGGTTTTATTATGCTTAACAGGTACTACGTTTAATCCATCTGAGGCTACAAGCATAGGGTCTTCACCGCCAAAAGTCATCCAGAATTGTGAAGAAGCTGAACCATTAATGATGCGTAAACGCACTTTATCGCCAGGTTCAAATTGAGGGTATTCTTGCGTTTCCTGACCATTATTCAGAAAAGCAGGATAGTAAATATCAGCTATGTCCGCACTTTCCATTCGTTGCCTCCAGAAATTGAACTGAGCACCTAATCCACCACGTGCTATGACCTGATTTAATGGGGTAGCCGTTCCTTTTTTTATGTTATACCACTCATTACCACGTTTCAAATTCCGCAGTACATTCATGGGTTTTTGGTTGGTCCAGTCTGAGAGCACCATGACTAATTCCTTGTCGTAGGTCAAGGTTTCCTTTTTAGGATCAATAATGATAGATCCGTAGATCCCGCTCTGCTCTTGCAACATAGTATGACTGTGGTACCAATAAGTACCCGATTGCTTTAGTGGAAACTCATATTTCTGCGTTTCTCCAGGCTTAATGGGTGGCGTGGTGAGGTAAGGCACCCCATCATAGAAATTAGGCAAAAGCAGGCCATGCCAGTGAACGGATGTTTCTACATCCATTTCATTTTTAACATATATGACTGCATAGCCACCTTCCTTAAATCGGATGGTCGGACCTGGTATTCCCCCGTTTACGGTCATTCCCATGGTTTCTTTTCCAGCTTTATTCACCAGCTCTTGTTTCATGGTCAGGTGATAGGTGGAAGTATCTGTTGTTTGTGCTGATACCGAAAACCCTGCCAGCATGAGTAAAATTGTTATGGTCAGATTATTTTTTAGATGCATCATTTGATTGTATTATATTTCATTTTACCATTAGGTTGATGAAAAGTCAAAAATCATTCCTTTTTTTACGTTTAAGATTGTAGGATAAACTATTACAAAGCAAGTGCAAACCCTAAAATTATTTTTTTGTTCATCATCTTTTTCATTTTATTGATCTATAAAAGGTTAAATATTTAAATTAAGGCCACACTGATTACTTCCAGGATGACTACACCCCAGACAATTCTGGAAGCCCATTTTTTTAATTTAGATTGAGGTTTTTGGTCCCCTGTTTTACAACATTCTTTCATTTGATTGTTGATTTCACTTCCCCACAGGTGAGCATCGCTTCCCCAAAATAAGGATTGCGAATTTCCTCTTCAGCACTTAGCCAGCTGGCTCCCTTGTTATTATCAGCCATGGGGCAATGCTGCACATAAAGCGTCTTCTCCAATGGATTAAAAGCTTTGGTCAAATCGATCATCCCTACTGATACCTTTTGAAACGCTTTACGCACGGCTTCAATATCTTCTAAATGCTCTATGTGCTGTAATGCATTCTTTAAATCACTGCTATAACTCATCCAAGCATTATGCGATGATCCGGTAAACACTGTCATGTTCACTTTTTCCAAGGCTGTTTTCAATTCACTCGCAGCTTTCTGAGCCGTGGCTAAATCATCATCCACCAAAGCATCTTTAAAGTTCAAATAGTCAGTGTGGAGTGGTTTTAAGGTTTCTTTGGCCTTTTCGCTAATGGCAACTGATTTGACAGCTTCCTTCTCGACAGGACTTGTTGCAGAGGGCATCTCGCCACCTCCATGATTGTGCCCGGTCATTGCAGGGCCACCTTCTGGGTTCATCATGCTTGGCTTTCCTGCAAGTTGAGCAGCAGCGTCTATACTAAATGTGCCATTTACAGCTATTTCATCGCCTTCTGCTAAGCCATCCTTTACAATAAAACTATCACCTAATCCAGGCCCCAAGATCACCTCCCGCATCATAAAACTTACTCCTTTACCTGAGGTGTTTTTAACCTATACGACCGAACGTTTACCCGTCCACATCACCGCAGTTTTCGGGACAACTATATGGTCTGTATTTGTTGGTAACTTAGCCTCAACAGTACCGGAGGCGAACATCTCTGATTTGAGCTTGAGCCCTCTATTGGCTACAACAACCCTTGCTTTGGCCACCCTTGTTTTGGGATCAATGACAGGATCTAGAAAAGAGATGGTTTCTTCAAAAGTTTCCCCAGGCAGGGAAGCCACAGTAAAGTTTACCTGATCGCCCTTCTTGATCCACGCCATATCTGATTCGTAAACATCAAAAAGCAGCCACACTCTTGAGAGATCGGCAATTTCATAGATGGCTTCTCCACTTTGTATGTAGTCCCCGAGGTTTACCATTTTCTTAATGACGTATCCAGAAATATCCGCCTGAATGGGGAACTATGCATTGAAACTACCTTCGCTTAGCATCTGTTCAATCTGTTTATCCGTAAGCTTCCAGTTTTTCAGCTTCTCTTTAGCCGACTTGAACAGTTGTGGCTGGGTATCCTTAATCTTTTGTGCTTCAAACAATTCTTCCTGTGCCGTAACCAGGTCTGGAGAGTACACTAAGGCAATCGTTTGGCCTTTTCTTACGTATTCTCCAGTGAAGTTCACCATCAGTTTTTCAATTCTGCCGTATAATGACTGCTGACACCTCCATTGTCACCGGAAAAAATCACTATGGTATTTTCTGCTATTCCCATTTCATCCAATTTTCTAAATAACTTCCCCAAATTTTCGTCAATAATTTCCACCATAGCATAAATCCTCGCATCCCTCATAGAAAGTCCCCTATCCAGGTATTTCTTAATCAGGACGTCTCCTCTTTCCTGTCTATCATGGGAGGTGCCCACTACCCAGGGGGAGTGGGGGGCATTATAGGCCAGGTAACAAAAAAAAGGCCTGGGTGAAGCACTTTCAGCTTTAATAAAGTCAATTGCAGCATCGGTAAATAGATCGGTTACGTATTTCCTTCCTTCAACTGGTTCACCATTATGGACCAACTGATCCGGATAATCATAATGCTCGATATGTCCGGAATAATGTCCCATAAACTCATCAAATCCTCTCTGATTGGGCTGATAGTCATGGTGTTTCCCCAGGTGCCACTTGCCAAATAAGGCGGTGCGGTACCCTTCCTTTTTCAACAGATCAGCGATGGTTATTTCTGAGGTATGAATCACGTCTCCTCCAAAACGAGTGTTATACAATCCGGTTCGCAGGTGATACCTGCCCGTCATCATACCCGCCCTTGTTGGTGAACAAACGGGTGCGGCGTAATAATGGGAAAAATTTACACTTTCTTTTGAAAATTGATCCAAGAAAGGGGTCTCGATGGTTGTATTTCCATGTGCACCCATTTCCCACCAGCCTTGATCGTCAGTTAGAATAAGGATTATATTAAGTTTAATATTTTGATTAATCCTAGTACTACCACTTAAAGCTAAACCACATATACAAATAAGAATATTTTTTTTACACATTTTTTTTTTTTTTATAAACTATTTGTTAAAAAATTCACATTTTTTTATTACATAAAATGATGCTGTCTTTTCACGACTTGATAATAATTTACCAAAATCGTGATCTTTACGCTTAAAAAATGGACTAGTTAAGCAGCGGTTTTTAAGCCCATGGTATGAGGTTAATTTATTTATCCGGCCTGTTATATAAATGCAGATGGACATTTAACAAGCGTGACCTACCCAATATGGAAAGTGGATTCAAAGACTTTATCAATTTTTTCAGTAAAAAATTTGGGCCTCCTACCGAAACGATATTCAATGATGCTTTTATCTGGAATGGTGATGCCAATAGACTCACCATAAGTTATTTTGATGGACCCATACAGATTGAATGGAGAGACAATATTTCTGAAAAAAAAGCAATGCAACTCACTAAGGGTTAAATAAATACCAGACCGAACGGAAAAAATCAAAGGTCAAGAAGTCAAATACAATAGGATGTAATCTTTAATTTGACAACCAACACTACTACCTATTTTTTTGATCTACAATTGGATTGCAAACGCCAAGAATAGAAAAGTTGGATAAACGTTTCAAAAAAAAATTAGCAACTAGACAAGAAGCGAGGCTAAAAAGCTACACTTATGTTCTCAGAGTGCCACGTCCTAGTCAGGTGCTTCGGCTCCGCTCAGCCACCGATTGAACTCGCTTAACGCAAATTTACCCATACGGTTAAAAATCTGTGAGGAGTGAAACATTCGCATAAAAATCACAAACTCCATAGAAAAGAAAGATGTTATTGCAAACACCTAGATGGGAGAATAAAACTAGCATTCAAAACGTATAACCGGACTTAAGAAAAATGAAACCCGCGAAAAGATAAAGTTTTAAATCCTCGTGACGATAAGGCTTGATTTTCCTGTTTTATAATTAAAAGAACACCCTATAAAATGAAAATTCGACAACCGAAAAGTAATGTTTGATTATTTAAAATGTACTGATAGTCAAACCTCTCATACAGCGAGAGTCTATAAAAAAGATCCTATTCCACTAAGGAATAAGAGTTGGAATTATGCAATGGTATTCTCAGGAAGCGACCTGGGTTAGCTTTTTGATTTCAAACCCAAGAATTAGCGCTCATTAAAAACGAGAGGAACTACCCCGTTGTTTTTGGAGAAGCCATTCCCTGAATTGATTCTAAGGTAATTCAACCCCATTAAAGGGATCCTATGTGAATTAAAAGTAGCCAAATATTCCTTCTCGATAAAAACTTGAAGCTGGCCATCGGATGCAGCAAGGTCCCACTCCATTCTTAGCATTACCTCACCAGACACCTTATTTCTATCCAAATACTCCGACAAGGTAAAATTGAACATCGAAGATGATAGGTCAAAAAATCATCACTTGAGCTCCCTTCCATAAACATTTTTCGTGGCCGTAGTCTTTGCTGAGAGTCCCTGTATTGCTTGATTGATGTCCTTATGTTTGGCAAACCAGTTGTGGTGTATATCGCATTTGTCCTCTGGAACTCCTCTGATCACTACGGCGGTTTGAGGAGCATAAAAGGTGTTGTTATAAATTTCCATCGTAGTCCCCGCTATATCCGTATTGTCTTTCCTATCCCTTCCACCGTGCATGTCAAAGCAATGACTTAATGAAATCCCCATTTCGATATTATGCCTGGCAGTATAACCGCATCCAGACACTCCTGTTCCCGCAATGGAATGCCTGTTTTCATTGAAAACGTTATATTCGATAAGTGAGGAGGCCTCTGCATGGCTTACGCCATAGCCAAGTCCATTATACTGGCACTGGTGAATAAAGTTATGGTGAATATGGTGCCCTGTTCCTTTTTTAAGATAAACGCCACTCCCGGAAAAGGCAGAAATCTCACAGTTGTCCACTTTTAATTCAGCGTGTTCCGTCACTATCCCTCTCGACACTGGGAATTTGTAGTAATAATCACGCCCCAATCCACCAGGTCCAAAAGAGCGTTTGTGATGTTCAAGGTGACGATCAGGATTAGGTCCCTGAATCTGTAGACCGGTAAGTCGAACATTTGGGCCATTTGCTCGAATCATTAAACGGGTTTCCAAGGCGTTGCTCAGCAGCATTCCACCTTTAGATCCTTTATAACCGCGGTTTCCAGCTAGAGTTACTCCTTCAGGAATTTCTAAAACGAGCGCTTCAATAAAAACCCTGGTGGTAAGGTCTATTCTAATTTCATCGGAAATAAAGACAACCTGTCCCGACTTTGCCTTTGCAAGAGCATCCAATAACTCCTCCAAGTTTGTCACCTCATAATCCCCTTTAACAATAGGAAATGCATACCCTTCTCCTCCACCAATCGGCCCTAAACCATCGGGTTTAGCTCCATATATCTCATTATTGATCGCTATCCAACTAGGCGTCTCCGGATCTTTAAATCCAAGGGAATCAACTAGAAGAGCATTGGTGCTTTTTTCAAATGAAGGGATTCCCAAAGTACATGCAACTAGACTACTTTTAGCGGCAGTAGCAAAAAACTGCCTTCTGGAATGTTTTCTATTTTTAATTTCATTCATAATTTCAACTTCAGCCTAAGTTCAGGATGCATCGTAATACCATTCTCCCCAAATATACTTGCTTTTATTGCCCCAAAATAAGCTTATTACATTTCCGGCTGCCAGTAACTATAGCGCATAACAAAGATTTATATCCACAACTACAAATAAGCTATCGGCTGAATTGGTTTACATGAGTAGAAAGTTCTTAAAGCCGAGAGAAAAGGGGATTTGAACAACTTATTATTTTTGGGTAAATGTTGCAGGGAGAAGGTCGTGGACTGCATGAACGATAAGGTCTTCAACTTCTTCAGAAAAAGGAGAAGGCTTGTCATAATAGTACATGCTAGACACTGCCTCGTATCCTCCTTCCCGGATCACACGACGGGAAGCAATATAACAGGGGACATCGTTGGAATAGGCGTTGAGCCAAAGTCGCTCAGCTCCCAATTCTTTTTTAAGCCGAAGGGAATAGTCCACGACTACCTCTCCAGCAAGATTGACCATGGCCAATTCATTCCCAAATGTCCAGGTTTGCACTGGATAGGAAAGCTCAGCTGGAATGGTCTGACCTCTGGCAATTCGATCCAGCGCCAACCGGGCAAAATATCCTTTCACCGTCTTGTCTTCAGTCTGCGTAATCAGTTCTGGGACTGTCGGCACCTTGGCAAAGGGTAAATTGATCCATTTGATTTTTCCGACGGGAACTTGGGTCAAGGGTTTAAGCGGAGAATCCAATAAACGATTGACTTCATCCGAAATCGCTTTTGCATGCAAGCTTATGTGCTCCATTTTACCACGAGGCTCAGGATTGGCATCTGCTCCGCATCCAATCGCTACCATGGCTACAGCACCGGCATGATTGGACTCAATCATTTGCTGAGCCTCGGTCATCCAATCCCCATGAAGCTGGTTGACCTCTCCTCCCAAGGTTGTCCCATGACAGGCATAATTGACCAAAACAGCTTTTAGATCGCCTGAAGGATCAGTGATTCGCATCAATGGAAGTGAGGTATCCACTGGTCCACCCTCGGTGCGCCTATTCTTGGCAAAACCTACTTCTCCCTGTCCCCAAGCGACCAAAGAAAGTGCTCGGTTTTCCAATGCTGCCAGTGCGACTTCTTCCAGTTTCTGACTGAGTTGCTCGGTGTACTTGGATATGTGCACCAGTTGGTCTACCGCCAATAAAGAATCACTAAAAGTCTCTCCCCTGTATTGAAGGATATTCAACAGGTTGCCTACTTCAGGTCCTCCATGGGTATGGCTGGCACAAATTACGAGTTGAGCAGGATCAAGCCCTACCTTCACTGAAAGTTGCTTGGCTAGTTTTTGCGTGATATGTTTGGGAATACCAACCAAGTCTACAGTAATCAATACTGAAGCACCCTGAGAATCACTCCCAAAAGCCAAGGCTTTGGCAGACAAGCGATGAATAATCTTATCCGCTTCTGTCTTTGGCCTGGCACCATATCCAGCAAGTCTAATTGGCCCTTCTGGTGTTATGTCTATCCGTGCTACCCCCACTTCCATAGTCCCATCCGATGGCGATAATTTCTGAGCGTGAAGCTTATTACCTATTGCTATTATTAAAAATAGGAGCAAACCGCATAAGCAATTAGATAAAAACACTTTCCTAATTGGTCTATGAGCAAGTGACATCATTTCAGGGTATAGAAATTTAGAGGTTAATTAAAAATGGAAGTATGCTGACTAGGCCTTTATTAAATCCCCAGCGTACTTTCTGATCTTTTGAATGGCTTGCGCAATCTGTTCCATATCTTGTCTAGATCCAAGCAACATGGTCTGTGAAAACCATACCGCTTCTTCACTGAGCTGGTCATTCTGAGGACAGTGGTTTTGCTCCAGCCAATCATTCATGGTTTTTTCTCCATACACTTTTAAATAGTGTTTGTTTTTTGCAAGATCTATCACGTATTTCTCCTTGTTCAACATGCCGTAGCCACCTGAACATGGAATTCCTTCTGCCGCTAGCGATTTTAAGAATTTACTGCGATCCATGTCCTGAAATTCCTTTTTGTCATACCTAAACATAT
>Ga0209491_10000587_pt1 | contig 73111 bp, 52 predicted proteins | sample BON02_FD_187213 | JGI IMG/M metagenome (GOLD analysis project Ga0209491, IMG submission 187213) | Freshwater microbial communities from Lake Bonney liftoff mats and glacier meltwater in Antarctica - BON-02 (SPAdes) (version 2) | ecosystem: Environmental > Aquatic > Freshwater > Ice > Glacier... | reverse complement strand
AAACCCTTACTTTCTAAAAACACTTTTGCATTTCCACTTCTTGCACCAGAACGACAATGCACAATGATTTCATCTTCCTTGTGCATTTCTAACTCGGATAGATTATTGGGAAGTTGAGCCAGCGGAATATTTTTAGCACCAAGGTTATCTTCTTCATATTCATAAGTTTCCCTGACGTCTAAAAAAACAAACTGCTCTTTTTTGTCTAATCTTTCTTTCAATTCTTCTACTTCTATGTCTTTCATCGCTTATTTAACAATAACTCTTCTTGTTAATGGCTGTCCATCTTTCACCATATTGATCAGGTACATTCCTTTTTGACTTTCAGTAAAATTAAGAATTTTAACGTCTTTATCCACTTCTTGAGGTATATTTATCAACCTACCCTGAAAATCAAATACTGAAATATCCTCCACTTCACCCATTATATACAATCTCTCTGTTACTGGATTTGGATAAAACAATAAGTCTACTGTTGACAATTCTGTCTCTTCTACTACAGGGTTTAGGCTTAAATGCGGGCGCATCATTAAGTTACCTCTTACAACATCATTTTGCTGCCATGCGCCTAACACATTATAGAAAATCTTGTCACCTGTATCTCCACTCTTGTCCAGACCGATATAGATATAATCATTTGAAAACTGCGTAAAACCAATAAAGAAATGGTCTTTTACAAGGACATTCGTATCCAGGGGGAAAAACGAAAAACTACCTATTCCGGCATCATTAGGGATCAAAATTTCTTTTTGGTACAGCGGTTCATTGGCAATGGAATCCCAAACCATTAATTCTATCGCATTGTTTCTTTGGGCAGCATTGACAAATTGAATGCTAACACCTGACAAGTAGGCAGGAGTAGACAGCTCGTAAGATAACGCAAGCATCCCTCCTCTTTGGTTGATTCCAGCGGCATAGTCTGCCGTTCCAATGTCATAGGCATAATAATCCCTAAGAGGGATCACCACCTTGCTTGTATCGTTAACTCGAAAATCCACATTGAATGTTTGGGCTTCACCCGCTCCTGCTTCCATAAAAGTATCACCAGCACTTAGGAACATTAGCACCTCCACGTCCATAGGTTCATCTATTAAATCAACAAGGCCCTCCTTTTGGAGGTTACTGCTGGTAAATGCCCTGCGCTCTAAGGCTTGGGGTACTGGATTAAAAGGTGTCCGGATATTGGGTTCTTCCAAAAGCTCCCCCGTTGCTTTGTTTTTAAGGCTAACTGAATATTCGATTGCCCTAAACCTATTGCCCAGGTTATTAAACTCATTGCTGATAGGAGCTGTAATTTTTTCTTGGTCAAATTCAAAAAAAGGTATGGCGAAATAAGGGGAAAAAGGACTGCTAGGCAGTTGGGTAAGCGTCCTGTCTTCAGGAAATCTGTCCGTAGAGCTCCTGCCGTTATTTAGGTAAATATAATCCAAAACCCATGTATCAAACGGACCAGAAAGCCTTCCCGAGTGCTGGAATTTAAATTGAAAAGCATCAAATTGAAATTTTTCAGGTACTGGCAACATTACCTGAACAAATACATCTGTCGATAGCTCATCCTCTCCTTTTTGGCTCCATACCAACTCCCAATTGCCATCTGGAGCTAAAAAAAACAACTCAAGTGCATCTGACGCATCCGGCCGTTCCCCCTTGCCACCAGCCTGCCAATAAAAACTAAGGTAAACATCATTGGTTGCTGCGGACTGAGACAGATCAATGGGCTTGGACGTTAATTGATCCCCTTCCCCTCGCTCCAATTTGGTAGTTGAATAGGGATATCCATCTTCATCTACCCCATCTAAAACGGCAACCCCTAAAGATGGAGGGGCCAGGCCGATGGTAAATGATGCATTTACTCCTTTTGCCTCCCAAAGTAAGGGGGAATAATTTCCTGACGAAAAATCATCCCAAAAAGGGAGCTTTAAGGCCTCTTCAGCGGTTCTTAAATTATTATTTTCTACAAGTTTTTCAGGAACAGGTGCTGACGCAATCGGTAATTGCCGAAATTGGGCCATACAATTCGGACTGGAATAGAGGCCAAACAGTAAAACACAAATCAGAACCGATCCCTTAAGCTTATTCATTAAAAGTTAATTTCTCGCGCAAGTTCAGAAACCCAAATATCCACTCGTTCTCCTGTTTTCATGTTCAATCCCGCAGGAGGGAGTTGTTTTATTACTGTTCCTTTCGGGACAGTATCCGTTTCTACATAATTGATATTGCCCATGCTCAATCCAGACCCCAAAATCAAAAATTCTGCCTCAAGGTCATCCATACCCATAATATTAGGCATATCCAAAACCTGATTTCCCAATCCATCACCTACGACCAGATCAATTTGTGAGCCTTTTGGAATCTCTAATCCTTCTTTAATTTCTCTGCCTCTGTATTTTTGTTCCAGCACTGCATTACGGCCTATATCAGGAATATAGATAATGTCTCCTCTTACCAGACCAAAATTGGATAAAATTTCCTGAGCATTCGCTATCGGTGTATTGACTAGGTTAGGCATCCTGATCAATGGGGCATTTTTTGCGTTGAGTGTTACATAGATTTTTCGATTCTGCTTTACCTTTGCTCCCGGCTTAGGGTTTTGTTTCAATACTTCGAGCGGTTTCGCATCCGCTACAAATCCACTGTCAAGGGTGATTTCCATTCTCAGATTCCTACCATCCAGGTAATCTTGCACTTCATCATACTGAAAACCTTCCAAATCAGGAACAGATACGGATTCCCCATGATGGGTATAATCAGGTAAATAAACTTTAAAAAAAACAAACAAAAGCCCAAAAGTAATGGCCAAAATAATTAAAAGATGGATCCCTACTTTCTTAATGCCTACTTTAAAATCACTCATATCATGTCTATTGCAAGATTTGATCCAATTTCTAAGGATGCAAACCTTTTATTTCCTCTTGAATACTAATGCAAATTAATGCTATAATTTAGATCTGTTAAATTACCAATAATTTTTTTCTGAAAGAACGGTCGATTTCAGTTTTTGGTATCAGTGTAAAACCAATTTTTTGGTCAATAAGAAATTTTCGCCCATTATCTTAACCACAAATAATCCACTCCGAAGATGTTCTTTTCCAAATGTATAGGTTTGATTTAAGGTGTTGGGGAAATTAGCACCGTAGACTTTTTGACCAGATGTACTGAAAAACTGAATTTCCACATCTTGGTAATCCGTTAAATTAAAGGAAATATGGAAATTACCATTTGCAGGGTTTGGATAAATAAGGGATTGGTTTGTCTCAGGAATCACTGGATCTGGGTCATCAGCCAAATACAAAGAGACATTATCCAAAAGTAGCAAAGCATTGGTATCGTTGATATTATTAACTTTAAAGTAAATCCTTACTTTCTCCTCCCCAGCAAAGCTATTAAGATTTATAAAACTGCTTTGAGATTGATCACTGGAATTGCTAGATGAAATTTCTTTATTAAGGTCATCACCAGTCACCTCCCAAACCATTTGGCCAGTTTGCCCTCCATCTGTACTTAAAATTAGAGAGAAGTTTGTCAAGTTTTCAGATGAAAAACCATTTCCTCCCCAATCAAAAATCAATCCCGCTTTTCCGGTTCCAGCTAAAGAGAATTCCGGCGACGCCAACCAATAACTATTGTTTGAAGCCATATTGCCCAAGACCAACTGATTGTTGCTTCCTCCGGAAGAAGGCACCACTTGCCAGGAAGTTAAATTATTTTCCGGATTGATGGTTATCCAATCCTCTAGGCCTGAATCAAAATTTTGACCCCAGGGGGCCAAAATGCTGTCCTCATTTTGTATAAAATACCTGGTCAATTGGTCTCCGGTGCCTGTATTTTGATCATAATTAGGTCCAGAAACTTCGTACACAACTTCATTCAAACCAACATCAAAGTAATTGGTTAAATCAACTGAGGTGGACGCACCCACCTCCAAATTAATCACCTCAATTAAAGTAGATTCATCTATGGTGCCGTTGATACTTTTACTAACATAAAAGCTTGATAAATTAAGGTTCCCAGTATTAGAAAAGCTTAATTTGTCCAGCACCTGGTCTCCATTTACTACTGGTAAGGGTTCCATTACTTCATTTATTCCCAACTGATAACGGAAGGTTTCTTCAGTATTGACACTTATATTTTTGAGGAAAACATTGTTTCCATAACCGTTTATTGACACGAAAGCCAACCTGACGCTATTTTGGCCTGCATAGGCACTGAGGTTTACCACTTCCTTCCTAAACTGCTGCTCGGAAGAAGGGAAAAACCCATTTACAGACCCTTCTAAAGTAGCAAGGGTTAAACCCGATTTATTATAGGGTGCTGAAAGTAAATTGAAGGTATTTCCACAATCAGTGGAAACGGCAACTATCAATGTTTCAGTGAACGCACTATTGGAGAAAGGAGAATAGGATAAATCAAATGACAATTGAGGGTTTTGTAAATCGGAAAGATTAAAAACCGGACTTACTAAATAATCCAATTCGCCTTTTCCATTATAATCAAATCCATTGAGAAGAAACACATCCTTGGTAATGTTATCAATCTGAAGGTTAATTGGTGTCCAGGTATATTCTTTGTCTTCATTAATAAATTCCCAGTCCGACCCTACACCATGCCCAGGGTAGGTATAGGGTAAGGTTTCAAAGGCTGGTAAGATGGTGGTTATTGACAATTTATTATTTGACTGGTCATCATCTTCCGTGTCATTTACCAGTAATACTTCAGCTGTAAACAAATTACTATCGGCATTCAAATTGATAGAATTAAATTCCAGTTGCGCAGATTCTCCTGGAGCAATGGTGACATTAAAGTCTTTCGTTTCAAGTTCGGCTCCATTCGCTTGAATACTAGCCCTGATTTTAGTGACAAGTTCTTTTCCCATATTGATCACCTCAATAATGGGTGAAATGGAATTGGTACAAATATATCCTAAAGGTGATTTAATTTCAATCAGTTCAATATCACTGTCAAAAAATTGCGGATCAAATAGTGCCCGGCTGGTAGATAAAGTTGCTCTTCTGGGGCTAAAAGATAGGATGATATCCATGCGGTCAACCTGACCTTCAGTAAACAAGCTCATGCATCGATCTGGCGTATAGTCCATGAAATTTTCAACCATATCTCTGGAGTCGCAAGTAAACCTGGGGGTTACAATACAAGTATTATTGGATTGGCTTTGCAAGGGTGTGTCAGTCACAAAATCATCTGCCTCACAACCTCCATCTCCCCAAATATGTCTGAGACCTAAAAAGTGCCCCATTTCATGGGTAGCAGTTCTACCTTTTGAGGTCTGGGAGATATTCCCTAGACTTCCAAAATACTGATAGTCAATGGCTATTCCATCCGTTTGTCGAGTGGGTGAAGAATTATTCAACCCTTCCAGTTCGTTAGAAATAGGGAAGGCTGCATAGCCAATAGTAGGTGGCGTGAGTGGCATTACCCATATATTAATGTACTCTTCCGGAGCCCATGAGGCCAGTTGTCCGACTAAAGCTGCGTCATTTAATCCGTAGGAATCTTTTGGCCCTTCCACCCTGTTTATTCCAATGGAAGGCATTCCTTGTGGATCTTGCTTCGCCAAAACAAATTCAATTCCAGCGTTGGCAGCCACATTTAAAAATTCGTTGGGGGTGTTGGCTACAAAATCTGGATTTTGCATTTGAAAATCTTCATTAAGAATTCTTATTTGATCAAGAATTTGGGTATCAGATATATTTGCACCATCCCCTATAGTCTCTCCATGGTGAATAACATGAACAACAACTGGCAACTTTCTAATTTCGTCAGCAAGTGATCGGTTTCCCTGGCTTTTTTGCTTCATTTGGACACCCTTAGTATCCAGCCAACTTTCAAAATACTGTCGACTACCAAAATACCCCGTAGACTGGGCTTGCTTTTTTTCAAAAAAAACGGTTCCACATTGCTCTAGAGATCTTCCAACAGTATCAGTTGATGTTTCACTTTGACCGAAGGTGCCGTGTATACCCCATAAAAAAAAGAATAGCACTGATACTAAATTACGCATCAGTGCATTGTAATTATTAACCATAGATCGTATGACAAGTCAGGCTACTTCTACATTTACAGCTTCTACACTGACAATTTCAGGAATAGCCTTTTTTATTGCTTCTTCCACACCTGCTTTAAACGTCATTGTAGACATGGGACATGAACTACAAGTTCCTAATAGTTCTAATTGTAGAACCATATCCTGGGAAAGCCCAACGATCCTCACGTTACCACCATCTTCTTCTAAAAAGGGCCTGATCGTATCTAAAGCCTTTTCAATCTGATCTTTGTATTGATCCAACATCGTCTTTATACTTTAATCTGTACTATTTCTGTTTTGCTTGAGGCAGCATTTCTAATTGCTACCTGCCTAGCGACACCTTCCGCAAAATCACTGAAAGCTTTTGCCATAATCCCTTCCTTTAACACTGCGGGATAACCACTATCTCCACTTTCTCTTATCCCTTGCACAAGAGGTATTTCCCCCAAGTATGTAACGTCGTATTTCTCAGAAAGTTTGCGTCCACCGCCCTGACCAAATATATAGTACTTATTGTCAGGCAATTCATCTGGTGTAAAGTAAGCCATATTTTCTACAACTCCTAAAATTGGCACATTGATCTGAGGTTGCTGAAACATCGTCAAAGCCTTAGTAGCGTCTGCAAGAGCTACTTTTTGTGGCGTAGTGACAATTACCGCTCCTGTCACCGGTAAGGTTTGAACCATGGTGAGATGTATGTCTGACGTTCCCGGAGGTAAGTCAATCAATAAGTAATCTAATTCGCCCCAATCCACATCACCTATAAACTGTTTTAGTGCAGAGCTGGCCATTGGCCCTCTCCAAACAACAGCATTTTCGGCAGGTGTTAAAAAACCAATAGACATCAATTTTACACCATATTGTTCTATAGGAACAATTATGTTTTTACCGTTTTCCTGTTTAATGGCAGGTTGCTCACCCTCTACATTAAACATGGTAGGTACTGAAGGACCAGAAATATCAGCATCAATCAAACCCACCTTTGCCCCTAATTTCGCCAAGGCTACTGCTAGGTTTGAGGAACAGGTGCTCTTACCTACCCCACCTTTTCCAGAAGCTATAGCAATAATGTTTTTAACATTCGGCAGCATTGGCGCATCATTACGAACGGTAGTTACATTTGAAGTCATCAATATATCAGCCTCAACTTTCCCACCAAAAGCTTTTTTAATTGCTTCTTCACAGTTTATCCTGATCAATTCCTTTAAAGGACAGGCGGGGGTGGTCAATACCACTTTAAAAGAAATTTTTTGGTCACTTATTATTTCCAAACCCTGAATCATTCCGAGAGTAACCAGATCCTTTTTTAAGTCGGGATCCTCTACCGTTGACAGGGCCTTTAAAACTTTTTCCTTAGAAATATTCATTTCTGGTTTCTGGTTTCTGGTTTTTGATTTTTGTGCAATTTATAGCTAATCCCCCGTTAATAAAATATTTTCATGTTTAAACCCGAAATTTGCTCCAGCAAAACTGTTAAGTACCCTATTCCTATCAAAAAAAGGTTGTTTGTTACCTTTCATTTCTTCAAAACAGTGATTTACCATTAATGGCCTATAGCCAGATTTATAGTTTAAACCCTTTTGTTATAAAACCATGTTCCTAACCTAAGTTCGACCCAATTTCATAAAAAAACCGTCATCGGTAGACTTGGAGTGGCCTTTCCGTGGTTAAAGCCTTGGGAATCCCCAGCAAGGAGGGACTGCCACACCCTTCCCCACCTCAGAAGCCACCCAAAAAGGGCTCGCAGTGACGATTTATCGGGTTTTCAAGACGATCCTATCACTACCTCAGGTCCTAATTCAAGAAACGGATAGGTGTAGGGACATCTAAAATTAAGTTTGTCACCAAAGCCGGGGGGAAATAGTTTCTACTTTTGGAATGTGTTGGTCTAAAGAATTCTCATGCATAAATCTTATCTTTACACTTCGATAGAAAATTATGGCCATATCTAATCAGACAACGGACAGGGTAAGAGAGCAGGTAGACATTGAAGAAGTAGTCAATGATTATATCTCGCTGAAAAGAAAAGGTCAAAACCTTTGGGCATGCTGTCCATTTCACCAGGAAAACACCCCTTCTTTTTCCGTTTCTCCTGCCAAACAAATCTACAAATGCTTTGGTTGTGGAAAGGCTGGGGATCCCATTCAATTCATCATGGATATCGAAGGGCTGGGATTTACGGAAGCGATCAGGCACCTTGCAAAAAAATACGGGATAGAAGTAGAAGAAGAAAACAGTATTGATCCTGCTGATGTGCAGGAGTACAATGAAAAAGAAAGCCTATACATTGCCTTAAATTATGCTAAAGATTTTTTTCATAAGAACCTACAATCCGGAGAAGGGGAATCAATTGGCCTTAGCTATTTACAGGAACGAGGATTTGATCCAGGAACCATAGAAAAGTTTGAACTTGGCTATTCTCTGGACGGTTGGGACCATCTTCTGAACAAAGCAAAAGGGGCTGGATTTGAGGAATCCAACCTACTTAAAGCAGGTCTAATTCTTGAGAGAGAAAATAAACCGGGAAATTTTTACGACAGGTTTAGGGGCAGAGTAATGTTTCCAATTCATAACCTGAGCGGAAAAGCAATTGCATTTGGTGCCCGGATAATGACCCAGGATAAAAAACAGCCCAAATACATTAATTCTCCTGAAACAGCCATCTACCATAAAAGTGATGTTCTATATGGTATTTATCAGGCAAAACAAGCCATTCGACAAACAGATAAATGTTACCTCGTAGAAGGTTATACTGACGTAATCTCCATGCATTTGGCAGGTGTGGAAAATGTGGTCGCCTCATCAGGAACTTCTCTTACTGAAAGTCAAATCAAATTAATCAAAAGATTTACTGACCAGGTCACTGTACTTTATGATGGCGATGATGCCGGCATAAATGCGTCACTAAGAGGCATAGACATGCTACTTGAAGGCGGATTGAACGTAAAAGCGGTGGTTTTCCCACCCAATGAGGATCCGGATAGTTTTGCCAGGAAGGCTGGAAAAGATGGTTTTCGTAAATTTCTTGAGAAGGAAGAAAAAGATTTTATTCATTTTAAAATTGATCTTTTTGCCAAAGAAGCAGCAAAAGACCCTATCAAAAAAGCTGAAGCTATTCGACAGGTGGTGCTAAGTATTTCCAAAGTACCAGACCCAATTATAAGGTCCGTTTATGCAAAAGAATCCGCCCGGCTATTGGGAATGGAAGAGGAGATTTTACTCACAGAACTTAATCGGCAATTACTTAAAAATCAACAAAAAAATAAACCCTCAAGGTTTCAAAAAGAGTCCGATTCAAGCCCTATAGAGCAGCTTTTGCAGGGATCACCTGATGAGGAAAATATCAAAATACAACCTCGCACCATTAAGGAGGAGCGGGAAATCATCAGGATTTTGATCAATTATGGCTTTGAGAAGGTATCTGAGGAAATGCACGTGTGCGAGTACCTGCTTGAAGAAATCAAGGAGCTAAATTTTATCACCCCAATCTATCAGGATTTACTCGGCCATTATAAAAATGCTTTAAGGCAGGGTTTGTTACCCAAATTCGATTATTTCTTAAAAATTCAGAATACCAAGATAAAACAAGAGGTAATTGACATGATCGCCCCGACCAGGGAGGTATCGAAAAACTGGGAAACAAAACACCAAATATTTTCAAAACGGGAGGCGGATGACCTTTCGGATACCACCTACAAAACATCATTAAAGCTTAAAAGTGCCTATCTCAAAAGGATGCGGAATGAACTCGAAGATAAAATCAAGCTGGCAAAAGAAGATGAAATTGATGCATTTTTGACTATGCACATGGAATTAACACAGCTAAAATCCCAAATTGACCGTGAATTGGGCAATGTTGTCCCTTCCAAAAATTAAACTAAAATTTGGTAAAAAGGGTTAGTAGATTAAATAATCGTAATTTTGCAATTACATATAATAGACTTTATAAATTAAAATGAAAGATACTGTTTATCTGGATCCAATAGTAGACGCAATAGCGGCAATAAAAAACGGGGAGATCATAATAGTTGTAGATGATGATGACCGCGAAAATGAGGGTGATTTTATTTGTGCAGCAGAAAAAGTTACTCCAGAAATAATCAATTTCATGGCTACGCATGGCCGAGGCTTAATTTGTGCCCCTTTGGTGGAGGACAGATGCGAAGAGCTGGGGCTCGAATTAATGGTTGGAACCAATACGGCAGCTTTTGAAACTCCTTTTACAGTTTCTATTGACCTTATTGGTCATGGTTGCACTACTGGCATTTCTGCCAGTGATCGATCAAAAACGATTAAAGCATTGATTGACTCCGATATAAACCCTGAAGAACTAGGTAAACCTGGTCATATTTTCCCTCTAAAAGCTAAAAGAGGTGGCGTATTGCGAAGATCAGGACATACTGAGGCTGCAATAGATCTAGCGCGTTTGGCTGGACTTCAGCCAGCTGGAGTATTGGTGGAAATCATGAATGAAGACGGCACTATGGCTCGGCTGTCAGATTTAGTTAGTGTAGCTAAAAAGTTTGACTTAAAACTGGTTTCCATAAAAGACTTGATAGCCTATCGGCTTAAGAATGACAGCCTGATTAAAAGGGAAATTGGCGTGGAGATGCCTACAAAATATGGTGATTTTAAACTAATAGCTTATAAGCAAACCAACACTGATGAAACTCATATGGCCTTGATAAAAGGTGAATGGAAAGAAGGTGACACGGTGATGGTTAGGGTGCATTCTTCATGTATCACTGGCGATATTTTTGGTTCATGTAGGTGTGATTGTGGATCTCAACTCCATGAAGCCATGAGAATGGTGGAAGAAAATGGCAAAGGATTGGTTCTTTACATGAATCAGGAAGGAAGAGGCATAGGCTTAATAAATAAATTAAAGGCCTATAAACTTCAAGAAGAAGGTATGGATACGGTGCAGGCAAATCTTGCGCTTGGCTTTCCGATGGATAAAAGAGATTATGGCGTAGGTGCTCAGATTCTTAGGGACTTAGGGGTATGTAAAATCCATCTTATTACAAACAATCCTACCAAAAGAGTCGGTTTATCGGGTTATGGGCTTGAGATCGTGGAAACTGTTCCTTTGGAGATACGCTCCAATCCCCACAATGAAAAATACCTTATCACCAAAAGAGATAAAATGGGCCATCAAATAATGAAAAATTAGCCCTTTGTGACATTATTTCGCAGCTCATTCAACACAAAATACTTTTTTTACGTATTTAGAGTAGAATCAAAACTGAATTTGTCATGAAAAAATCCATAAATATTATAGCGTTTTTACTACTTCTTTCAGGTGTTTCTCTGGCTCAGGAGTTCCCTTCTCAAGTTTGGCACCCGGGAAAGGTGTTTCTAAGTTCTGGTCAAATGTATGAAGGAAAATTAAAGTATGATTTAGATGCTAACGTTGTATTGGTACAAGGGAACACTGTAGAAACCTTTAGTTCTGCTTCTATCACCTATTTTGAGATCTTCGATGAAGTTTATGGTGGCCTTAGGACTTTCTATAGTCTTCCCTATGCGCTGAATTCAGATTATAAAACACCCATTTTCTTTGAACTACTTACCGAGGGAGAGGATATTACGCTTTTATGTCGTGAGTTTATTACAGCAGATAATCGGGGATTCAATTCCAATGGCATGCGGGGCATGTATATGAATCCTATGTGGGGCATGCCTATGGGGGGAATGCCTATGGGGGGAAGAGGTTTTAGCAGGTTGGACTTCAATTTTTATTTTCTTCATGATCAAAAAATATTCAAATACAATCAAAAGAAAAATGTGTTACTCAAGGATTTTATGGAAGACAAATCTTCTGAAATGAAATTGTATATGAGGAAAAACAAACTTTCCCATGACAAAAGAGGAGATCTTCTGAGGATCACAGCTTATTACAATCAATTAAAAAGTAATTCTTAATGTCAAGACCTTTAATTTTAGTTTCCAATGATGATGGAATAACATCTAAAGGAATCCGCGTATTGGTGGAAGTAATGAAAGAGTTGGGAGATGTCGTCGTGGTAGCTCCGGATAGCCCGCAGTCAGGAATGGGACATGCGATCACCATAGGCAATACTTTAAGACTTTCAGAGGAAGATGTTTTTCCAGATGTTGTTGCCTATAAATCCAGTGGGACACCCGTAGATTGTGTGAAATTAGCCAAGCATTATGTCTTGAAAGACAGGCAGCCTGATCTTGTGGTCAGTGGAATCAATCATGGTAGCAACACTTCAATAAGTGTACTCTACTCTGGAACGATGTCTGCAGCCATTGAAGGAGCCATTGAAGGTATTCCCTCCATTGGTTTCAGCTTATGCGATTACAGTTCCAAAGCCGATTTTTCTCATATTAAGGAGTATGTTTCTCAAATCTCCCTTCAAGTATTGGAAAACGGAATTCCGAAGGGAGTGGCCCTTAATGTAAATTTTCCACCCAAAAGGAATGAACCAATAAAAGGAATTAAGATTTGTAGGCAAGCCCGTGCCAAATGGCAAGAGGACTTTGAAGAAAGGTACGATCCCAATGGGCGAAAATACTTCTGGATGGCAGGTAATTTTGTAAATTTTGACAAAGGCGAGGACAATGATGAATGGGCCATTGCGAACAACTATGTCTCCGTGGTCCCATGTCAATTTGATATGACAGCCCACCATGCCATCTCTCAAATCAATAATGACTGGAATTGGGAAGAATTGAAAGCCAATCTTTAGCACTTTCTGCTGATAAAAGGAATTGCCACAGGCCAAAACTTAAAGAAATAAAAAAGTGCCGGTTTAAAAACCGGCACTTTTTTTATGGAGGCTGACTCCGTGTAGCCATCAAAATCACCCAACAAAACCAATAGCCAATAGCCATAGCTACCGGAGGTGCTGATGGCTTAGAACCATAATTGACCGAAGCCTTACTTCGCATCATTGTAGCTTAATTGTTAGGCAACGTTTTTATTTTTTACTTGGTGATTGTAAATATTAGCCTTCTAATAAGGTTAAGTATTCTCAATTTTAATTTTTTCTACTAAATCTTTGAAATATTCAGGGCTCCAAATATTTAAAACTTCGTCATTTTTAATAAACCTAACAACATCTTCTTTTATATTACTAAAAGAGACTGATTTGATTTTCGTATGCAATAGCTCGATAATTTGTTCATTAGAAATACTATCCTCTTGCCAGTCATTTGTATCTTTTGCCCTAGCTAAGAAATGATTTGCATCCAAGGGAATTCCTTTTTTTATATACCATTCTAAATCATACCAATCCCTTCCTTTCACTCTATTTTTCCACTTTCTAAAAAGCAGGGCGTGCATTTTACCTGCAAATAAACTCGGTTTCGTAAAGCATTTAACATAAAAAGAAAATGGACGGAGTAATAACTTTTCTTCGGTTTGGAAATTTAATGGCGGCTGTCGATCAACTTCTAATTTAATTTTCAAGGTCTTATTAGAGCGCATCCCAGTTTCTTTGATGATGTCTTCGAGTACAATTTCTTGCCATATTGTTTCAGCTTTCAGAAAAGCGGAATCAATAGCAGTTTGTTTTGTTTTGTTTTTTTCTTTTATACTAACAGTCAGTCCCAATGATTTAAACTCATCTAGGATGGGTTTGAAATATGGCTCAATTGAAAAATTGGAATCAGGTTCAAGTAATGAAAAATCCAAATCTTCAGAATACCTATCCAACCCATAAAAAATTCGGAGAGATGTTCCTCCATAAAAGACCACTTTCTCAAAAAAATCAGTTCTTGATAAAGCCGCCAAAGTAATCTCCTGCATTATTTCTCGTAATGCGGATAATATTTCTTCTTCATTTTGAGGCTCATATTCCGCTACCCACTCTTTTATCATAATTTTATGAGCGTTTTAATAAGCATTTTTAAGCTACTTTTTTTAGGAGCATTTTTAACCCATAATTCCATAATTTCTGTATCTAAGGTGCTTAACACTTCACTATCCATTCGAAGGTCTTCCATTAAAAATTCTTGCGTTTGTTTGATGCTTCTAAAATTAATTTTGGGTGTTAGCACGACTTTGTCACACAAGGCTTTTTCAGGTGAGGCAACTAACATTGTTTGCTTAGGTGAATATTTTATATTTTTTAGACCAAAGGAGTAATACGGGGTTTTTAATTGTTGGTAACTAAATCGTCCAACTGGAGTTTTATAAAGTTTTGAAGTTTTTATGGTTACCGAGCTTATTTCATAAGCTCTTTCTGGTATCATGTTCCAATAAGACATTGCGGACTCTAATGACACATAACTTGGTCCTCTAAGGTGATTCGCTATTAGAAATGGTTCTGGAGATGGTAAGCCTATTTTAGGTCCAATTATATATAGCCCTCTTTTAATAGAAATAAGCTCTTTGCTTTTAAGTAACTCACTAATTTTATCATTTGGACGCAGATAATCGCTTAGTAATTCTAAAATTAAATGCCTAGATATAGGACCTTCAGTATATTCCTTTATCATCGTTCTAAAATCCATATTGTCATAATTGTGTGTGATAATCGGATAATTTGCGATTAACTAATTAAAATATAACAATAATATGTAAGAAAACCAACACATAATCGGAATAATTCCGATTATGTGTTTAAATTATTACAATTGAATTAATGTATAATGAGTTTATAGGAATAGCTTTTATGTTTCCCAACATAAAAATAAAGTACACCCTGCACTTTATTCGCCTTCCACCTACCATTAAAACTAACTAATGTTTTATAATTTAAAAATAAATGTGGGCGGTACAGGTATAAAATACTGGGTTTCGGGTAGCATTGCGGCAACAAGAACTCATTCACCCCGAAATTGACAATCAGGCTGAAATGAATCAATTAAAACATCAACCAATTTACTAAAATCCCCAGACCTGTAGGGTCTGAATAATAATAACCGTGGGTGCCAAACCCACGGCCAAAAGAAAACACCCTACTTACAACCCTGCAGGAGTTGAACATACCGATACAGAGCCTCTTGTTCAACCCACTTCGGGGTTGAGGATTTGATGGAGAATTGGCCGCCCACGGGTTTTCACCCGTGGTTAATGTTATTGAAGCCCTAAAGGCTTCCTAGATTCGCACTGAGGATCAAGCTTTAACTGTTAGCTTCCCTACTTCACAATTGGCCAATGTCTTAGCATACGGGTTAAACTGAATGTCTACAACCAGTGGTTTACATTCGATACTGCCACCACAGCATATGTGGCACAAGCAGCCACATTTGCTGTATGACTATTTTTTCCTGATGGTAAAATCCATCTTTCCGACTTTCACTTCGCCTTTACTTCTAAAGTTGATTCGATATATCTGATCTCCCCATTTATCTTTAACACCTTCGTCTTCAGGTAAATCAAAGGTCATTTTTTCTACACTTACTTCCATACCCTCCGGATTATATTGAATCTCAAATGGAGCGATGCTTCCATCTTTGCCTTCATAAGCAATGGAAATCAATCCGGGTTTGATGACTTTTACAGGATAGATTGTCATCAGGTGTTGATTGATATCACCTGTGGCAGCTAGTTGATAATTATCGCTTACGGTTACTCTTTTACCACGATCCAATTTTAGGTCTCTCTTCCAGGAAACTAGTCCAGACGATTCGGGATAGGCCTTGCTGATATCCAAGGACATAGATGTACTGTTCTTTTTTGCTTCATGAGAAACTTTGGTGGCTTTGAATTCCCTACCGGCACGTTGCGGATCTCCATTAATGGTTGGTACATTGTGGTAATCTGAGCGATTGAACCAAATGGAATACCTCTCCTCACTGAAAGTTCTTCTGGTATAGGTCCCACTGCCCACATCGATAAGTAGGGGAATACCGTCGTAATAAACCACATAATTACCTATATCATTGTGATTGTGACTTTCATCATTATGTCCACCTTTGGCAGCAAGAAAAAACCCATCTGTGCTTCCACCCTTGTCTCGGGCTACCATTACCTGAATATCAGGAAGCCATACATCCTTTGGTAAAGGAAGCCCTTTTTCGGCCTCCGCTAATTCATCCTGCATAAACACCTCAAAAAAATGTCTGAAATAGTGAAACCTTGGCAATTCTATTTCATTTTCTCCCCTATAGTAAGCCCCAAACTTCATCATCTCGGGATCCTGAATGGCTTTACCATACCTGTAGATCATGGCCGACGCCATTTTAGGCGTGGGACTTGCATCCGCAAAATTCAGAAAATAATCTTCGCTAATTTGAGCCCGATAGATAAAACGCCCCATATTCTTCACTTTTTCATCTTCAAAAGCAAACTGAAAAGCCCCATCTGACGCCTCATTTAACAAAGAAAGGTTGTCAAACAAAGAAGCAGCCGCCGCTCCCCAATAGCCTGGACCTTCATCACAGCCGCCATCTTCAGGATAAGGCGTTAAAAACTCGTCCAGCACTTGAATTGCCTTGAATACATGAGCTACCCTCTTGTCCTCATTGTCCTCCAATAATAATGCGGCATTGATCCAGTTGGAACATATCCATGGATTCCAGTTATTAGGCGGTCGGCCATTGGCACCTGCCGACATCCAACCGTGGTGTTGGTTCATCAATGGTTCGAAGATTCGGTTTGTGGTTTCATACCGTATTCTTTTTCTGATTTGGGGAGAAATCTCATCAAATTTTTCACCAAAGAAGTAATCTGCCCAAGCCAGATAAGTGGCGGTCTCTGCCGCAAATAAATCTACGAAAGGTTTGGATACATCCATCAAACCAGAATATTCATCCGATTTTGGCAAGTGTGCAGGAACTCCCCAAAAGGATTCTTCACATATTGACCAAACACCATTGACAATAGGATCGATAAACCTCCCTTTGTTTTCGTAGATCTCAGCCAAAATCATCGCTCCCAAGACTCTTCTCTTCTCGAAAGTCATGTCTTGATATTCAGTCCTATTTCCGTTTCTGTGAATTAACAGGGACTTGGTGGCAGGGATATAAGGCCAGTCATAGTCAATTTTATCATTGGCAAATTCAAGAAAGAATTCCATTTGCTCCTTGTCTGCTTTGCTCCATGCTTCTCTGTTGTTCAATACTGGAAAAGGTTGCCAATCTTCCAATGGAACAAGCACCTCTGCTAACTCTTGTTCACTGTATTTCCCGCTAATCAGGTGTTGCCCGAAAATATTGGCTGATAACAAAATTCCTATTAAAAGCAGAAATAGACTTTTGTAGCTAATCATTTTTATTTGGGTTTAAGTAATTTACTTGTAAAACAATCGATGAGGGCCTTCAGATAAATGGATTTTTATCCAGCTATCCCCTGTCCTCCTTATTAAAACCTTCTTCTGTAATCTTAAAAGCATCTAAAGCCATGGATTTCCATGGCTCATAAAATGCTTTTTCCCTGTGCTCCTCAAATTGATCTGCTGTTACGATTAAAAAAGGATGAGAAGCAACCTGAGCGAACACACTTGTTGTTTCCACAACTAAAAGAAATAGGGTCAATACAATGTACCAGCCAGCCCTAATAGAAGTTATTTTAATTTGGTACATATTGGTTATTGGAAGTCAGTTTAAAATTTCAAAACATATAGCTCCAGAAGGGTCTGCATAAAGTAGGGGCCTCCAGTAATGGTTTCATAGTGGTGGTGCTTACTTGTGGCCTTTGGAAGAGCACTCTCTCCATCCAGAAAAAGACCAATGCCCATATCGGCGAAAAAGTCAGCACGGCTTTTGTAAACCTCATTAGCTGTTAGTTGGAAAGCTGTAATCATAAGTTGCATAACATCTGCGAATGCATCTGGATTCTGCGCTTTTGCCAAGTCAGGACTTTCCGTCAAGTATTGATTTGCCGCTGCGAGAATCATTTCCTTATACTCTCCGGAAATTTCCGGGTATTGGATTTTTAGTTGCTGGTACCTTTCATGCAAAAGGTTCGCGGTCCCAGCATGAGTTCCATAACCATAACCAGTGGCCCAGGTTTGAGTATATGGCTTGTTCATCGAGCGATTTCTTGGTTCTCCTGTTTCAGAATGAAGCGTTACAGCAAAGCCTCCACCCGTCTGAATTTTATGAGCTGCCTTTAGGAAGTCAGTATCTTGTTTGATCGCTAAATCCAACATTCTTTGTTTTAACGGTCCCTCTAAATTATCAGTTGCTTCAAAAAGACACCTTGCCAATTCCAAGTTGCTGGTAGGCCAGACATAGTCGGCACCTCTTAACGCAGGAAGATATCCGGTAGCCGTTTGCTTACTATTTTCTTCCATTCTCCGGACCAGTACCTCGATCGCTTCATAAAGCTCTTCTCTCCTGGCTTGATTCTTATTTTCTTTACGACTTAAGGCAATGGACCATCTTTCGATCATTTGCCCTGCATATCTAGGGAAATCAGATCCTTTTTCGGGACCATGCTTAGAATATTTGGCATGCCTGCTGAAATCACCCGTGGACTTGTTCTCAATTTGGTGGTCCCACTCCCCAATCGCAAAACGCCAACTGGCCTCAGAACTCAATTGGTAACTTTTATCCCAAAAAGGCCAGACACTGGCTTCATGATAATCTTTAGCTGCAAAACCACATTCTTCCGACTTGAAATCCCAAAAAAGGTGCTCTCCCCAAGCCAAAAGGCCTGTAGTTTCACTTTGGCAATTATCAAAGAAATATTTAATCGCTTTGTCTGCCTCCCTAGCATAGGAAGGGTCCTTTGTGATGGTCGATAAGCCATAGAGTATTTTATATAAACCGACTTCCCACAATGGATTTGCACCTCCCAAAGATCGATCTGTTTCCCGGATACCATCAATGTTTCCAAAGGTGGCAGAATTGGCTAATTCCATGGTCCTTCTATTCAGCGCTGAAGCAAATAAGGGAGAACTTGTAGTTCCATAATGATCCCTGCCATCGGCTATCATGGCATCTGCATAAGCTTTAACCAACGCTAAGTATTTATCATTAATGGGAATTTTATCGGACAACGCCCCTTTTTCTGCCCTACAGAATGTGTAAGTGAATAACATCAAAAGGCACACGTAGGTGAAAAGTTTTAGTTCTATTTTCATTGGTTGTGAATATTCTAGCCGAGTGGCTGTTAATTTATTTTTTTTTATTGGATATCAATACGGTCTGCATTAACACAATCACTCCAATTCATACAAATAGAGTACAGATGGATTTGGCCAGGGTTCAGGATAAGCTCTGTCACGGTTCTGTGGTAGGGTTTCCCATTTTAAATGATACGTTTTTCCATTTTCTGCCTTGCCTAGATCTCCAGTCGTCCGTATTTCCAGCCCCTTAAAGTCTCCTTCTAATTTTAGATCGGAACCAAAGGTTTCTGGTTTTAACACTTCACCTATCGCATTTAATTCTTTGTCTAGAAGCAACATTCCTTCTCCATATTTAATATGCTTGTAGCCCAGTTCATAATTTCCATCTTCTCTGCGGTTAAAATCCCCTAAACGGACTTCAAAGGGGATACTTCCTCTACCCGAAAATTCCCATCGATAATCCCAGTCAGTAACCTGTTTTGGCGTCCAAGCCCCATCATCCACTTTGCTGACATAAAATTGCAGGTTCCCCTCTTCATCATATTTTTGGAAAGCCATGAGTGGATGATTGTTTTCATCCAGACACAATCTTGCTGCAAGATTAATTATACCTCCCTTTGGTGGAACAGGAGCTACAATCACACTTTTCTGTTTTATCGTGACGGGCAGCATTACCTCATTGCCAAAAGCATCGTACCAATTTATCATGTCTGGACTTTTGATATAGGAGAGGTCATGATTGGTTTCGCAGTCGGGAGTATCCCTCCATACCCAATACATATGGTACCAATTGTCTGCTCTTAAGGTTGGTTGTGAAGCGTAAGCGTTCATTTCTCCCATACCATCGGTCAACGGACTATCCAACAGGCGGGTCCAGCCCTTTGTTGCTACGTTATAAATATTATAAATCTCATTCCCATTGCCACTTCCCCCATCTCTGTAATGAAACAGTAGGCGATCGTCCCGGTCTTTCATAAAATTAGGATAGGTACACCTGTCTTCATTCGTTCCTACCATTTCCATTTCTTGTTTCAGACTGCTTATATCATTAGGTAGGTGCCCACGAAAATAGGTGATAGGATGGACGTGCATATTCCCAGCCAGGTGCAGGTATCCCTCAGAGTCTATACCTAAGGTAACGGAATTATGGCTGTCCCAGCCTAGTTTAGTACTTGTTCCTTCACCTTCTTCCCTATCAAAAATTGGCAAATGGTGCAGTTCAAATTGATCCTCGTCCAAATTCCTTTGTCCAACTGTCATGTACCTGTCCTTGTCATAATAGGCAATGTATTGTCGGTCTTTGTGCGTCAACAGTGAAAAGCCGACTGCATGACCTGCCCAAACACTGTCAATAGGTATAATTTTATTTACATCAAGCTTTTGGTCACGTTCATCTATCACAATTGGTCCTTCCTTTGCTTTAGGAGTACACGAAACCAATGCGATAATTACCAACAATAAAAAGCGCTTAATGACACTTATTTTACGTTCCATAGACTGTTTGTTATTCTAAAATAGTATGTCACCAAATATATGCAATGGATTGTTTATAAACCCGGATTAGGCGATAAAATAGGCTACTCCCCAGCGGTAACCCCAATTCTGTCAACGAAAAGAAGAATACTCCTCAATAAATTATTTTACAGCTTACCCAACCAGTCTATTAATACTTCGTGTTGATCTTTCTGAAATCTACATATATCATCAGGTGAAATAAATTGAAACCCATCTTTCCATGAACTTTGTATTTTTTCCATGCACTTTTTTAAGTCGTCAATATCAGCAAACCTATCTCTTGTCGGCGAATAGATAAGACAATTTCGAGGGGCTATTAAGCCAATAACATCATCATAATCATAAGGAATTTTTTGCTCCCTACTATGATAAAAGCCCAGTTTAGGTAAAACATGGTGCCATTGCCAGTACTTGCGAATACCTCCGGTAGGTTTAGCATCCGTATCAGTGCGCATAGGAGTAAAGCCACTAAAAGAAGCCACACCCGATATCCTATTGTCAAGTGCCGTAGCATATAGTCCCACCATAGCCCCATAAGAAAACCCAAATACAAATATTTTTGATGGGTCTGTTTTCGGGACAGAAGAAGCTGAAATACCCTTCCCATCTATCAAATAATCAACAACTTTGCCAACATCAGATACAGCTCTTCCAAGCAATGACCAATGTGGGTGCTTTTCATAAAAGTTAAAAGCGTGCGTAAAGTGATCACCAAAACCGAACTGGTCGTACATCACTACTTTATATCCCTCAAGTGCTAATCTGTAATAAACTGTAGTGCCTTCCACTCCATACCCTTCATTGCTACCATGAGAGTAATTCCAGGGATGAAGCCAAATAACTGTTCCTTTATAGTTTTTCAAGCTTTCATCATAAATAATATTACCTTGCATCTTATCACCAAAAGCAAATTGCACCCTCTTGATATTTTTGTTTTTGGGCATCCATCGATCCCTAAATCCAGCATGCAAAGGCAAATCCCCATCCTTGATTATATGATATTCCCCTTCATCTGGAGTTGCCACTGGTTTTTCTCCTAGCATCCAATTTATTTTCCCTTTTAGACTGGTAGTTTTAGATAATTTCAGATCTTCTTTTCTTTGTTTTGATTGCCATTTTTCCCAATCGAAATCATGATACAAAATTTCAGGAAAATCTTCTCTCTTTGCAGTGCCTCTTCCAAAAGACATATCAAAGAAATTAAACATGTGTTTGGTATGCGCTTCCGTTATAGGATTGTGGTTACCAGTTCTATAACTCAAATAAATATTTTTCTCCACGCCCAAAAACCGGTAAGCTTTTTTGGCATTGAGGTAATTTCTCTCAACCCCAAAAGTAGGGTCACTGCCATCATTAAAGGCCGTATGCAGCATTAAATGACGGGGTGCGATCGCGGCAAGAAGAGCATTCCCCTCTATGGGCAATTCATTCTCACGCCCGTAGTAATCACTCAGGCCATCGAGTACCCATTCTTTGGGACAGTCACTGTCAGAAACTGATTCCATAAATGTTTGCCTGGAGGCAAACCTATAGGAGGTAGCTGTTGGTGTACCCGAACTACGGGCAATAACTGATTTAAATCTCACATCAAATGCTGCTGCATAGATAGCCTGTTTTCCATACCTTGAATGACCTGCTATTCCTACCACCGCAGTGTCAATATTATAGCCAATGTTTTTGTCTAAAAGGTAATCCAGTGTTCTACTGGCGAGCCATGCTTGTATCCCCAAAGAAGATGCCCACCCTGCATTAGGGTATTCATCCTTAAAAATTTTCCATATATTTTGATAGTTTGAAAAGTCTTCTTCGCTATGATGTGCGTCCAATCCGGGGTAAAGACATGCTACATATCCTCTTTTCACCGCCTCTTCCGCCCATTGTATCTGGTAATTTCTTGGCTGTGTCAAAAATAAAGGTAGCGCATTTTCACCAGTCATTTTCGGCTCCCAAACTGCTATTTCAAACGATTTTTTATTAGGGGTATCAAAGGTTAAAACAATCCTTTTTCTGGTGGATCCGTCCTCGTGCTTTACCGTTTTAATGACCTTTGCGGATAATAACGCTGGTGCTTCTTTTGGAAAATGGCCAATATAATAATCGCACCAGAGATTCAGTATCTCTTCTTTGCGCTTTTGGAATTCATTCATTGATGTGACTTTTTTTCCAGCTAAAAAAGTCATTGCATCGGGCAAATCTGCTTTTTGATAGTTTTGCGAATAAGTTTCAGAGACTGAAAGTAACAAAATAACAAAAAATAAGTGCCTAATATTCATAGCTCCATTAGTTGAAAACCTCATAATTGTTATCAATATTTCTTCAAATGCTTATTGTGTATTTATGTCTTAATCCATTCTGGCATAAGATAGGCAAAGGGAAACCTCAAACCTCACATCGCCTTTCAAGTCTATAGCTTTTATCATACGTCCATTTTTAGAATCATCCATAGCTTGATCAATCTTATTGTTGTATTGCTCCAAACTCATCGGCGCTTTATTTTTCTCAAACATTTCAGCTTTTCTTTTAACCATTAAATTTTTAGGAATACAAATAATTTAGTGAATCTAAACTACTAATCTAATGGTCTTTAAATAGCTTTAAAAACATTTTTAGGAAAGTGGACTAATAAAATCAAAAGCTACACTTCCATATACATTGTCTGTCACAGCTCCCACGAAGTCTGTATATCCGGGTTTTTGAATCTGATCACCACCAGGAAGCACTTCCTTTTGCAGAATAGTTGCTCCAGGTATTTTCTGGTAATCCATGACCGGAAAAATATCCAAGTATTCTTTTCCAGTCAATGAAAGATGATTGGTGCCATCTCCACGGTGATGGTTCTTCAATCCCTCGCTGTTATAGGCTACTTCCATGTTGTCATTCCTTATGGAGTACATTCTTACTGAAGTAAAATAGTCAGGCCTTTGGAAAGTGAAATATTCTGTCTGCCAGAAATATTTACTGTAAGAAAGGGTAACCTGTTCGATACCATCTTCCCTTATCCGTATAATTTCTTCCAAATCATCTTTTCGATAATCGGTAGCCTCCACCAGTTTTCTTGGAATGGAAGTACCGAGCGCATGTATAGTCCCAGGTCGGGCAATACTCCTATTCTTATCTCCAGCATCAAAAAATTTACCGAAGACTAAATTTTTACTTATTCCATCCAAATAGTAATCGACCAAAATTTCAACTTTGTCCTCTGAAAAAGCATATTGAGTACCTGTAGTATAAACCGTCCATTCTACAAATGAGTCTGCATATCCCAATCCGTAAGATGCTGTATTATTGACACGGTCAACTCTATGGTGAAAACTAAAATCCCTTTGTAGACCTCGACTACCTGTAGAAAACTTAATTTCTCCTTCTATAACTTTTAAAACGGCTTCGAATTCCTCCTTTTCCCTAAGAAAAAGCAGCTTTTTAGCAAGTATTCCAGCGATTTTTATCCTGTCACCAGTGGGCCTAGCGCCTGAGGCATTTAAATGTGCCCTACCGATAATGGGTTGGGTACCCTTCACCAATTGATCGGGCAATTCCTCTCCTATCAATTGCATTACGGCTACGAAATTATTGGGGGTACCTATTTGATTGTACCACCAATTGTCACAAAAATAATCATTTTGCACCCAATGGTCCAGCGCTGCTGTAATGGCCTGTTTCACCTTTTCACTATTCCTGAATTTAGAATCAGGGTGTCTGTAGGCTTTGGCCAAGGTGACCATATTCCCCGTGTGGAAATAATTTTCGACCCCAGTCCTGGAAACATCCTGGTAATTAATTCCGGGCCAGGTACCATTAGGGTTTTGAGTAGTGAGTAAGTCCTCAATAGCTGCATCATTTATAGCTGATACAAGGTACTCTGTCACTACCCTCTCCCTCACCAAATCGAAATCAGAGGGAGCAGATAGCGCAAAAGAAACACTTGAAACAAGAAAGAATAAAGCACTTCCCAAAAGCGGAATTCGGCAATAGGAAAAGGTGTTTTTCCGGGCAAGTGCTGTTAAACATATCACAATGCTTTCAATCTAACCTTTATGACGTCGGAGTTATTTTCAATAAGCCAGGCAGGAATTCTTATTTCTATTCTTTTTAATCCTTCAATCTGCTTGTCGAGTTTCAAAGGTGCTGGGTCAAGTGATATTACAGAAACCATGATCTCTGGGTGAGAAAGATTCTCTAACATTACCTTTTTTCCATCTTGGGTAAGAACGGCACCACCGTCCACAATATTCACATCTGCCTGGGTCATCATCTGCCAGGTGATCATTTTGGTATGAACATTGGTTTCAATGTGGTCTTCGATGACAATAGAGTTGTTATCAGGTTTGATAAACTTTCTTGTCGCCTGCTTAATATTATGTCCGAATACCGGCGTCAAGTCAAATTCCGCCTCAGGCTTATCTCCTTTAGTAACACTCAGCATTTTTGCAAAACCGTCATTTACATGCAGTTCTCCATTGACAGTCAATGTACTGTGTCCATAATTGTTTTTGGTCAATAATGTCCAGCGTTCGCAATCCTGACAAGGATTCCATAGATTAAATCCTGCTTGCTCAAGTTCATTATATCCTTGATTACCTGGATCAACACTCCACCGAACACCATTAAGCTCCCAAATAAATGAGCCAGCATCCAAATTACCGTGGGAAATAGTGCCTTTTCCTCCTTTTCCTCCAAAATAATAATCTTCTCCATCACGCATGATCACTATTGGATTTTCACCATCACCTTTATAGACCAGTGGTAGCTCCTTCTCCTCCGTTTGTTCGAACTGCGCCAACCACACCAGGCCAGCACCTGCCAACCTATTAAGGCTGCCAAACTCATCCACCGGTTGCATAAATTTTTCCTTTTCTATATAGAGTGAATTGCCTGTCTGCGTACCAAACCAGGCTAATATGATATCCCCAGCGTCACTGTGCCGCTCCCCACAATCCGCATAATTGTAATAATTTCCCGACGGAGCAATGGTTAATTTTCTAAAATCGGCACTTTTCTTAAATGCAGGATAGTCTGCCAAACCAAAGTCAGTACCGAATGCTGTCTCTAACATTGTCGATGTCAATACTGAAAAAGCGGTCCCATATCCCCAATAGGTGGATCCTTCAGGATAAGCTCCATCAGGTCCATACTGGACAAGTGCGTAAGGTATCCCATCAAGTGAACGTGAAATAGTTTTAGCTGCCAATTCAGGGTCCTGGTCAGCTATGATAATAGAAGCGGCTATCATACCACCGTTGCACACCTGGTTCCAATTGTTGGTGCCTTTGATCCAACCCATATTCCCTTCCCAGCTTGGCTCGATACCCTTTTGGATTAAGGCATTCTTTGCCATTTTCACCGTAGCATCCGGCAGGTCATCTCCTACCCAGTCTACCGCCAAAGCAACTGCAGTGGACATTTCTGCTACATCAAGAAAATGAGAAGGGTTCCAATCAGAAAAATTGCTTACCGCAATAATTTCCTCATTAATTTTATTAAGGTACTTTTTGTCATTTTCAATGATATAAGCGATCCCCAAAACATTCACGCGATGCAAAAGGTCTCGAGATGTTCCTAGTAGTCTGCGACCGATTACATTTCTGGTGAGCACGGGTTTTTCAAGCACATCCTCAGCATCCGCTTTTAGTGCCTGGTAATAGTTACTCACTAATGGATCCTTTTGTATTTTTCGCTTAAGGTTTTTTACGAGTGCCGAAGTAAGGGCCAACTTAGGACTTGATTTTTTCAAATGCCGCTTCAAATAGTTTACTGTAATTGGGTTCTCCAATTTGGCAGGGTCTTTGTCAAGGTACTTTGGACCTGCGGCAAATAATGGGTTCCATAGCATGGCTATGATAATTATCAGGGGTATGGTGCGGTGTATTATTTTCATGTTTCTAAAAGTTATTTTAAGTAATTTTCATGGTATGTTGGTATTACTAAATGTTGCAAATCATTCCATGCCTTTATAACAGGTGGCAATTTTTATAAAGGCAATGAAAGTTTTCAAAGACTGAGGTATAAAATACAATAGTTTCAGGTAGGCAACCAACAAAATAGGATATAGTTCAGGGAGCACTGCTTTTACAGGTAGGGGATACATTTTGGGTTTATTAATAATTATACAATTTAAATTATCCCCTTTGTCTTTTCTTTCCGCTCATAAAATAAGACAAAAAAAACCTGCCGGAAGTGGGGTTTCAGTTGAATTGACCCATTCCGGCAGGTTATACTGCATTGAAAATACCAGATAATTCTTAATTAATTATAACCTGGATTTTGTTTCAATTGTGGATTTTGAGCCAAATCATCCAAAGGCAAAGGCCATAAATAATTCTTGCTTTCATCAAAAGTAGGGTTTTCCCAATCCGTGCCTTTATAGACATCAATATAGGTCTTACCTGTTTCAGGGTCTTCACTTGTTTCGATAATAGCTCCGGCAAATCTAGCCTGATTTTCTGCATTCCAACGAATACCAAGGTCAGGACTTTCTAACTTTTTGCCTTGCTTCCAGCGCTTAAGATCTTTGTACCTGAAGCCTTCCAAGAACAATTCTACCCTTCTTTCTCTCCTAATTTCTACAATTAAGGAAGATACACCATCACTCGCATACCTTGGATCCATAGGAGGATTAAGCATCAGGTGTGGCATCGCTACTCGATCCCTCAAAAGGTTGATACTCATGTCCAGGTCGGCTTGAGAAATTTCGCCCAATTCTGCCATAGCCTCAGCATAATTTAACAAAATCTCTCCATACCTTAGGATTATTGCAGGGGTCTCAGAGGTATTGAATGCTTTACCAATCATGTCATCAGCATTATAATGCTTAATAATATGGTAACCCGTTTCCGTGGTAAAACCACCTGGCATACCCACTACTCTAGGATAATCCCTACCATCAGCTCTGTCGTACTTGTACTTTTCGGTATCATCGGGATGCAGAATTGTTTGTCTTAAACGAGGATCACGATTGACGAAAACATCTTCGAAGGTGTCATCTCCTTTATATTCAGGAGATAAAGTGATTGGAAGGCCATCAGTTGCCAAGAAGTCTTCCACAAAGCTCTTGGTTGCACCGCCAGTATAGCCAAAATATCCCTGAACAACGTTCGTATAGATACCCAATTGATACCTTCTCCAAACCATTACTTCTTGATTTCCACTAACGTCAAGTATACGAAGGTAAGCATTGAAATCAGTTTCAGGATTCCCTGTATTGTATACACCATAGGGGCTATTGTCCATAACTTCTTTAGCTGCATCGGCTGCTTCTCTGAGCCACTTCTCCGGATTAGAACCGCCGTGGTACTTTCTCCAGGTTCCTTCAAACAAGCACAACCTTGACTTTATACCCAAAGCTGCCCACCTGTTCAAACGACCAGGTTCGTTACCATCTCCCCAATCATTTGGAAGATGTGTAGTAGCGAAATTTAAATCCTCCAAAACCTTATCCATTGCCTGTTCTCTTGGCATTCTGGCAGCAAATAACTCTTCATTATCGATGTTAAGTTCTGTTTCAACCCATGGGACGTCTCCAAAGGTCTGAACTTTCTCAGCAAAAAACCATCCGCGCAACAGTCGAGCTTCGGCCTTGTACTTGTTCTTTACTTCCTCAGAAATACTGGCTTTGTCATAATTGTCCATACCAACATTGATGGCGCGAACGAAATTCCAACCACTATAACCAAACCATACGTCACTATTTGGAACGAGCTGCTTGCCTGCTCGAACTTGCTGAAAGAAGGTATGTCTGTCATTCCTGGGCGCCAGGTTGTCAGTAAAACCATCCAAGAAATAATAACTTCCGTAATGGCTACTAAAACCAGCATTGTGTCCATGCAAAATAGGAACATCGTCATCATCCAATGCCAAATGATATAGGCTATTGTTATAGACCATGAGGTCATTTTCCGTATTCCAGAAGGTTTCATTACTTACCTCATCAAGCGGGTAACGTTCCAGAAAATCATCGTTGCAACTCGATAGCATCATTGCAGCCAGGCAACAGATTGTCCATATTAAATTATATTTTTTCATTCTTTTTAGATTTAATATTTAGAAGGTTATTCTAGCACCCAATGTGTATACCCTTTGCATTGGATATTGAATGGCTCCTGCATAAATGGTTTCAGGATCCAAAGGCTTGCGAATAGGAGAATACTCCCAAAGGTTCATGCCGGCAAAATAAATATTGGCGTTTTGGAAGCCGATAGTTGACATCCATTTTTGCGGAAGATTATAGCCTAAATTGGCATTCTTCAAACGGATATAGCCAGCATTTTGCAAGAATCTGCTTTGTGTCTGAATATTTTTCTTGTCATTTGTGGAGATGTGAGGAGCTGCAAAATAAGCATCTCTGTTATCTTCAGACCAAGAATCTGTGATGAAATATTCTTCCACATGCCCAGCATTGAAAGGGAAAAACCAGGTCCAGTTTCCTGAGGTTGGCCAGTGATCTCTATTCACGATACCCTGGAAGAAAAGATTTAAAGTAAAATTCTTCCATTGAAGGTTATTGTTTAAACCAAAACTTAACCTTGGTGTCTCGTTTCCTATGATTCTTCGGTCTCCTGGATCACTTAAAGTACCATTTCCAGGCGAAATCACACCGTCACCATTCAGGTCGGCGTACTGAATATCACCAGCTTTCCAATTGGCACCTAATCGTGATTGATCGGGCGCATTGTCAACAGCCTCCTGGGTTTGGAAAATCCCTACGGTCTCATAGCCCCAGATTTCATCTAACATTTGACCTTCATAATATTGATTAATCACCCCTTCAGGATTGATGAACCTGGTGATTTCCGCTGTCCAGTCTGACAACGCTAAAGTAACGTCGTAATTCAAGTCATCATTTACCCTGTCTTTCCATGTAAGGGCCAATTCCCAACCGGTAGTTTTCAAATCCGCCGCATTGGACTGTGGCGCACCCGTTCCCAATATGGAGGGGTATTGTTGTCTCATAAGCATATCCTTGGTTTCTCTGGAATACACATCAAAGGAGGCATCTATTTTACCTCCAAAAAGCGTGAAATCAAGACCTATATTTTGAGAAACTACGGTTTCCCAGGTAAGTGTAGGACTTACAAGACCTGCTGCGGAAACATAAGGTGTACGCTGTCCGGCACTTAGCATAAAGCCAGATTGGCCCGTGCCCAAAGTTGGGATGTAGGGATAGTAGATTGGGCGATTGTTATTGTCAACTAATAATTGATTCCCCAAAGTCCCGTAGGAAGCCCTGATTTTCAATTCATCCATCCAATTTTTGGTACCTGCCATCCAATTTTCGTTAGATATTCTCCATCCAGCAGAGAAGGAAGGGAAAAATCCAAAACGACTATCCTGAGGGAACCTAGAAGTTCCGTCATAGCGACCATTGGCTTCTAATAGGAATCTCTCATCAAAAATATAATTGACCCTATAAAAAGCGCCTCTTAAGGATACATGGCTACTGCTGCCATAGGTTTGCTGCAAGCCCGTAGTAGCATTCAAATCAGTAATCAATGGCGTAAGTAGCGTATTGGCCTGAGCCCTGATAAATTTATTGTTGCCCCACTCCTGATTGAATCCAACCATGGTTGTCAAGCTGTGAACTTCAGGCAGCGAAAATTTATAATCCGCATAGGCATTAAAGACATAATACTGATTGTACCGGCTCTCCTCGTTGACAAAGTCATTTCCACTAAATCCATTGCTAATCAATCCAGCAGCAAGAAGGTTGGTGTCTACAATTTCAATTTTACTGGCTACGTCCTGCTCGGAACGGTGAAAGAAATTATAGGAGAAATTAGACTTAATCGTTAATCCTTTCGCAGGAGTGAGTGTTACTCCTTGTGTCAACCAGATATCGTTATTGGTCCAGGTAGAGCGTCCACCATCTTCCAAATAGGGAAAGAAATTGGTCCCACCAAAATATTCCCCTATATAAGGTGCATAAGTTTCTCTATCTCCTTGATTTACATAAAAAGGAAGATCAGGAAATTGTATGGGCATTAATGGATTCACCCTTGCAAGTGTATTGATGTTTACATCCCAGTTATAGAAATAAGGTTTGTCACTTTGCTGAGAGTTCACCACGATCTTTTCATCGAGTGTTAACCAGTCAGTAACCTTAAATTCTGCCTTCATTAGGATATTGTAACGTTTGAAATTCTCGTTACGATCTGAATTAAGGTACCCATCCTTATTCAGGTGGCCAATAGAAACAAAATAATTGGCATTCTCTGAACCTCCAGAAATTGACAGGTCATGTTGCTGCGATGGAGCAAAATCGGTCATGATCTTATCGGTGTAATTGTTGAAGCCATAAAACCTCAATCCCCCATCGACAACACCCCAGGCATTCTCTTCCGTAGGATTTTCAGACCAGCGCTTGGTACCATCAATATAGTCCTGATCGAAAGCCGGACGTCCATTGGTACGTTCGTTTGCCAAGTTTCTGGCTTGTACAAACCTATAGGGATCATTAATTGGATCCATATTTAAAATAGGTTTTCCAAAAGAAACCTGACTATTTAAAGAAACCCTTACTTTTCCAGCCTTGCCGCTTTTTGTTGTTACCAAAACTACACCGAAAGCTGCTCTGGCTCCGTAAACGGCTGCTGCTGCAGCATCTTTAAGAACCGAAACACTTTCGATATCATTTGGGTTAATCCTGTTCAAATCCATAGGAACGTTATCCACCAAAATTAGTGGAGCCCCACCATTAATGGATTGATATCCCCTGATATTGAAACTTGGACTCTGGGAGGGGTCTCCGTTTTGGGGGGCGATGTTCAGGTTCGGAATCACCCCTTGCAGGCCTTCCGCTACGTTTGCAATGGGTCTGTTCTGAAGCCTTTCACTTGTGGCGACACCTACAGCTCCTGTAAGGTTTACTTTCTCTTGGGTACCATAACCTACCACAACCACTTCATCAAGTGATTGAGTATCCTCTTTCAAGGTTATATTTATAGTACTTCGATTGGCAACATTTACAGTTTGGCTTTCAAAACCTATAAAGGAAAAAACAATGCTTGCATTTTCTTCAACGCTGAGGGAATATTTCCCATCTAAGTTTGTAGCAGTACCTATAGACGTTCCAGGAACAGAAACAGTCACACCAGGAATTGGCATGCCATTCTCATCCGTAACTACACCTGTTATCGTAACATCAACTTCGGCTGCAGCAGTATTAAGCTTCGTACTTGCCAAAACCGTTTGATCCTTGGTAATATTTTCCAAATTTTTGTTTAAGCTTTCAGTTTGAGCCATTAGGCTCCCTGAAAACAAACAAAAAAGGATTGCCGAGAGCCATGACATCGGTTTCATGCCCCGGTAATATTGTAGATTTTTTTTCATAATGGATTTATTTGTTAATTGATTTACTCTTTAGGATTTGACTCCTAATTCAAATTTGATTCATTTCGGTTATTCTTTTAACTTCATTGGCTTTTGTAATTATGATTAATTTTCGTTTCAATTTATAAAATTCAAAATAATGATTCGATTTAGGATCGTTTTCAAATAAATTTCAATGTTTAAGTAATTTTTTTTGAGTTAAACCATATATACTAGGGTGTGAAAGGTTATTTAAGGCTTCTCAAATATTTTACATCTCCGAAGTTTAATTATATTTTAATCAAGAAAAAAATTAATAACGTAAAAATGTAAAAATTCAAGAAAAAATAATATATTACTAGTTTAGTTGTAATAAGCTAAAATACCTTAATTTTTGTATCTCGATTAGATCTTAATTTCAATGGCATAAACATGGGTTTAACGGTTAAAACTATGTGATTAAGTATTATTCAAGATTTTTATCTTCTTTTTGATATAATACAAATTTACCCACAAAAAATATCATTTAATTCGACTTCAAGTTTTCTAATTAGTTTTGCGTTCGAAAGAAATAATGGGAAGCTTGAGACTACAATTTTGTTGCAAACAAGGTGCCCCCATCTTGAAATCCGAGGTGCCAGAGATTATTAGATCTTAAGGCGATAATAGCAAAAATGCTCATTATTTGGGACGAAATAAGGTTAAACCCGAAATAGACAATCTATAACCGGATGAAAATACTTCCCACAAAGGATAGGAAAATCTTAATGCACAATTCAGGATTAAAGGTTTTCTGGTACGCTCCCTATAGGCGTTCTCTGTTTCCTCGTCTTTGCTTTTTTAACCAAATTCTAAGGCCCATGATAGGTGTTTATATGGCGTTTAACCTAGATTATGCAATAGGGTTTGTAACGCCTGTTTAGATCTTTTTTCGGGAAGTTGTGTAACCACTAGAAAATCGGGCTATTTGGAGACTGAGGCGTAGTGTCAAGACAAAATTTAATTAACGAATAATCCGATATAGCAATTAGTTGATTGATTTTGTCCACCGCGGCGGATCATCACGGAATAGAAGGTCTATTGCATATTTCGGATTTAAGTAAGTCAACCCAATCCTGCAATCCTGAATGGTAAATTCGGAGACCACCAATGAACAGTCTATTTAATAACTGAAGTTTGGACAAGCTTTGGTGATAAGAAAAATACAGAGACAAAATGGCTTTTTTTTGTAATGTATCTTCGATAAAAAAAGAGACGATCTCCATATTATATTCATCCCCTAAAATTTTTAGGTGTAAAATTAGACTCAATATTACTAAAATAGCCTCATTAATTTATTTTTTGGTTTAATAGGCACCACGTTAAAAAAAAATCACGAAATTAGCGGAGGTACATTCGGAGAGGTGGATGATGTCTATAGTTTGATTTTAAACAAAACTCACCTCGGGTAGGTAACTCATATATAAAAAGGTATGGCTTACCTTTTTATATATACGTGCTTTTGTAACAAAATTAAAATATAATAATGTTTAAATATTCTAGTCAAACTAGGGTCTTAGTGGCTGTAGATTGTATAATCTTCGGGTTTGATGGTGTCAATTACAAACTGTTAATGGTCAATAGGGGGATTTCTCCCGCAAAAGAAAAATGGAGTCTTATGGGAGGTTTTCTTAAAACCAACGAATCTCTCGATGAATCTGCCAATCGAATACTTAAGGAACTCACGGGCTTAGAAAATGTATTCATGGAACAAATGCATACTTTTAGTAAACCCAATAGAGATCCAGTTGAAAGGGTGGTAGGAGTAGTATACATGGCGTTAATTGACATTAAAAAATATCAAAAACAGTCCAATGATGACTTCCTAGCACGCTGGTTTCAAATGGATCAAATTCCCAAATTAATATTTGATCATCAAGAAATGGTAGAAATGGCTTTTAGCAGGTTAAGAAGTAAGGCTGCATTTCACCCTATCCTATTTGAGTTGCTGCCAGAGAAATTTACATTGCCAAAACTTCAGGCTTTGTATGAAAAATTGTTTGCTACCAAAATTGACAAACGAAATTTTACGCGTAAGCTCCTATCAAGCAAGATCATACAAAAGATAGAAGAAAAGGACAAAACGGCGTCGAAAAAAGGGGCTTTTTATTACACCCTAAACCCTTCCAACTACAAGGAGAATTTTCAAAGAACACTTAACCTAATTCCAAAAAGTGAATTACCATCAATTATGGAGTAGTAATTATGGCCTATCCTTCTTTTTCCATATATTTAAACTAACCAATCACTAAAGAAATATGGATCAGTATTTAGACAAGAAGTCACCAATCCTTTGTTTAATAGCTGTTCTGTTTTTTTCAGCTTTTTCAATAAGTTATTCCCAAACAATCACTGGAACATGGGAAGGAAAATTGGATTTGGGTTTACAACAACTCCCTTTAGTCTTTAATTTTGAATCCGCTCCTGAAGGTTGGAAAGGGAGTCTTGATAGTCCACAGCAGAATGCTTTCGGAATTCCCTTGACAAGTGTATTGTTTGATGGAATGCTTCTTTCTATACAAATCGCTCCCTTGGGTGCAGATTTTGAAGGGACCCTGGTTAATAACAACATAATAGGGCAATTTACACAGTCGGGTTTGTCTTTATCCCTTACCCTATCTCCTTCAAAAAAGAAGGAATCCAGCCTAGCAAAGAGGCCTCAAACCCCCAAAGAGCCCTTCCCCTATGAAATCATCAATACCTCCTTTGTTCAAAAAAATGAAGATATCCTGTTTAAAGGAACAGTAACTAAACCTAAAGGTGAAGGACCATTTACGTCAGTTGTCCTTATCAGTGGATCTGGACCCCAAGATCGGAATAGTGAGCTTTTTGGACACTTTCCATTCTGGGTAATCGCTGATTATCTTACTCGGCGGGGAATAGTTGTATTGCGTTACGATGATCGCGGCGTAGGTGAATCAGAGGGCACTATGGAAGGGGCCACCACAAATGATTTTGTGAAAGACACTTGGGCGGCAGTGGAAAAACTACAAAGTTTCTCATTTGTAGAAAAGCGGAAAATAGGTGTCATTGGTCATAGTGAAGGAGGACTTATTTCTTGGATGATGGGCGCCGAAAATACGGGTAACCTGGCTTTTATTGCGGCTCTTGCACCCCCAGTTATTCCAATTGACAGCCTTATGAGTGAACAAACTTACGATATAATAAGGGCTTCCGGAGCAGAAGAAGAACTCGCCAAAGAGCAGCAAGCTTATAACTTCAAATTGTATCAACTAATAAAAACTAGCCAAAATACTGAGGAGGCCGACAAAAAACTAAAGGGTTTTTTAGCAAGTGACACCACACTGATTGAATTGGATAGTGTAAAAAAAACAATTCAAGTTGACAAACTTTTAGAACAATATGCATCCTTAACGGCCCCTTGGTTTTATCAATTTATTAAAATTGAACCCAAAAATTATATTTCTCGGGTAACCGTTCCTTCCTGGGTAGCTTTTGGTGGAAGAGATAAACAAGTAAACGCCATGTCAAATAAAAAATCTCTTGCGCAAATGGGAATGGAAAATATTGAAGTGAAGTTTTACGAAAAGCTTAATCACCTTTTTCAGACAGCCGAAACCGGAGCCATTTCGGAATACAGCAGTATTTCAGAAACATTTAACCCTAACGTCTTAGAAGATATGGCAAACTGGATTATAAGAAAATGACAAATAACGTTTGGGATTTTGTCAGTATTGTTGCGGAAAAATAGCACCGATTGACTGATTTTGTCCGCTGCGGCGGATCATCACGAAATGGAAGGGCTATTGCCTATTTCGGATTTAATAAATTAGCTTTAACAGGAATATATTGCCTTTCGATGCCAAATAATGACACCGAAAGGCCTGGATAAAAGGCAGGTTCTCGCACATCCCTATCCCTTTGATTAGATACCTCCCATGGATTTGGTGTCTAGCCAGCTATTAACTCAATAGACTTTTAAGCAACTCTCTTACTTCCTGAGGGTTTTTAATGTTATAATTGGCCTGTGTATAAGTGTATCCCACCCTAATGGTATACGCATTTTTCGGCATGGCTTTAAAAGTATCTTCATCTGTCCAATCATCTCCTAAGGCCATAATAAAATCATATTCCTCGCCTTTCATCATGGCCGTGGCTGCACGCCCCTTGTTGATATCCGGCCGCTTAATCTCCAGAACCTTGTTGCCTTCAAGAACTTGAAGGTTATGCCCTCTAGCCATGTATTTTAAGTGGCTGAACAATTCTCTCATTCTAAGATCCCCTAAGCCACTCTCAACTTTCCTGTAATGCCAAACGAGTGAATGGTGCTTTTCTTCAATCAATGCTCCTGGTGTACGCAAGACATAATATTCCATCACCTTCCGAATATCTTCCTTCCAGCTATCATCTACATCAGCATATAAAATCCAATCTTCTTTTTGATCTTTTCTTCTTAACCAGACGCCATGCTCGGCAATCATATCAACCTTTTGTCCTTTAAACCATTCCCCTAGCGTTTCTTTATCTCTGCCACTGATAATGACTGTTTGACATTTTTCTGAGAGGGCTGCTACCAACGTTTTTAATTCCTCATCCGGATAGGCATCCTGAGGTTTGCCTTTAAATCCAACAAGTGTCCCATCATAATCCAAAAGCAATAATGGTCTTTTTGCCACTTTAAATGCCGCTTTGATTTGGGTGATAATTTTCTTATCCAAGGCTTTGGATTCGAGGTCTGCTTGCTTTTTCTTAACAAACTTCAACCTATCCATAAACACTTTTACCCACTGAAAAATATCGTATTTTTTCAAACTGGCTTGCATGGAACTCATCCTTAATTCCTGCTCTTCCTCATCCATGGAAAGTGCCTCCACAATAGCGCTTCTTACCCCTTCCTGATCATTAGGATTGACAAGTATGGCATCAACAAGTTCTTTGCTAGCTCCAGCCATTTCTGAAAGTATCAACACCCCTTTCTTATCCGTTTTACTTGCCACAAATTCTTTGCATACCAAGTTCATGCCATCCCTAAGAGGAGTTACCAAGGCAATATCCGACATACTGTAAAAAGCACTTAATTCATTAAACGGGAAACTGCGATAAAAATAGTGAATGGGCACCCAGTTTAGGGTAGAAAATTTACTATTGATATGACCTACCAAAGTATCTATTTCTTCCTTAAGGGTCTGATACGATTTTACCTGATCTCTGGATGGAACCACCACCATTATCATTGATACTTTACCTTGGTACTCAGGGTTTTCATCAAGAAGTCGTTCAAACACTTTGATTCGATTTGGAATACCTTTTGAATAATCCAACCTGTCGATGGTTAACAGCAACTTCTGATCACCTAAGGTTTGTTTGAATTTCTTAACGTAGTTCTTTGTTTTGCTACTTAATGCTGCTTTTTCAAACTTATCGTAATCGATACCCATTGGAAAGGCATCCACGTTAATCAGCCTATTGTCTGCTTGGATAAAGCCACTCTCATTGGATAAGCCAAGAATTCTTCCTACAGCACTCAAAAAGTGACGCATATCGTCATAGGTATGAAAACCAATCAAATCCGCACCTACCATTCCCTCAAGCATTTGCTTCCTCCAGGGGAGCATTCTGATGATTTCATAGGATGGGAAAGGAATATGTTGAAAAAAAGCGATGGTAGCATTTGGTAATTCCTTTCTAAGCATCATGGGTAGCAACAATAGTTGATAATCATGTACCCAAATGGTATCATCATCATTTGCTTTGGCCAGAATAGCGTGACAGAATTTTCTGTTTACCTGACAATAAGCATCCCAATATTCATCTTCATAATTGATGTGTTGCGTGAAATAGTGAAAAGCAGGCCAAATTGTTTCATTACTAAACCCTTCGTAATATAGTTCTACGTCTTTCTTTGTTAGAAAAACTGGTGCCATTTTTAATTTCTTCAGCTCATCTACTACCTCCTGCCGTTGCCCTTCATCTTCTACATCGTTCCCTGGCCAACCTATCCAGATATTTTCTCCTTCTTTATAGATAGAACCCAGTCCAGTGGCAAGGCCACCAGCACTAGGTTTAAACTCAAACTTTCCATTTTTGTGTTGTAAACTAATCGGTAGTCTATTTGAAACAATAATTGTTTTTGACATTTCTTAGTGTTGGTTAGTATAGAAAAATTTTTACAAAAGTTAAAGATAACTTTTAACCCTAAATAGACAATAGAAAGTAAGTTCCGTCCTGAAAACGCTCCAAAACCTACCCATTGTAACTGTTTTTGACTTCAACATTACAAGGCATTAGTTCACTCCATAGCTCCTGATTGTCCAATCTTTTTAACAGGATTTGCCATGCATTTTGAATATTCCGGGAAAACGTTATTATGAGTATTATGTTTATTCTAATATAAACAAATTGATAGTAAAAAAAAACATTGACAGGAATTCTAAGCTACAGGCAATGGGCAAATTCGCCCTAGTACTCATCGTTCCTTTCCACAAATAATTTCCCAAAAAAATTACCTGTTAATGCGCTTGATCCACCAATTAAAAAGCCCATTAAACCAGTAATCCCGACCAAAATTGTCCCATTTGAAAAACCCATAATTTCGGAAAACTTATCCGGAAGATCTGAACCTGAAACTGACCATATGATCAAGGATGCCAGTACCCAAACACTGGCTACACCTAATGCCCCTGCAATGAATGCTAGAAAAGCCGATCCTCTAAACCAGGCAGATACACTACCGATCAAAATCATTAAAACATAGTAAGGAACGATTGAACCTAAGAGGTAAGCAATTAAAGCGATAATAAGTAGATGTGAAATGAACTTCATGCTAATCGGGTATAAATTTGGTTTGAAACAAAACTGCTGAGGTATTGCTCCTATCCCTCAAATCAATTTGTAAATATTCTCCAGAAGCCCAAAAATCCACCAAATTGTCATAAAATTTACTTCCAGGGTTTCCTGATTGCCCACCAGGGTAAACGCCAAACGCTTTAATTTCAGGCCCCATTTCCACAATCATTCTCCACCCAGGGCCCCAATCAGAAGCTGAAGCATTGACAATCCCTTTCCCCCCACCTATAGGAATATTGAACCTTCCAAAAGGAGTTAAATTTGGAATCAAATGGCTAATATGTGTGTTTTTATAAGCCGACCAAGGGATAGAATCTGTACTACTACTCTCTGTCAACTTTTCCATTTCTTTTATCATGCCCAAAAAGCCTTCATTTATCCAATAGTTAGCGGTCTCCTTTACTTCTGTATCCCGCTGATCAAACCAGTCAGCATCTGGCTCACTTTTCATGAGATTGGATAGAATGAATTTATTTGGATAGGTGATGGGCAATCCTTTAGAGTCCCAAGAACTAAACAAGGCTTTTTCCAAATGGTCCCACCAGGATTTGAATAAGACGGGTGCAGTTTTTTCCGCAGAAGCATTATAGTCCCAGGCTTTTAATTGGTCTAACCATATTCTTCCCTTTTCTGAGTCTTCCCCCTTTACACTATCCAGCATTAATGGCAATACTTCTGACGCGTGAAGATTGAAATTATCTAATTGCAGGACTTTCATGTCCTCCACAGTGATCTCGGTCTTTTTAGACAATTGATCAACTATTCTTCTATTTCTAAAATATTCATAGTCATTATTATAAACATAATAAGGGTAGTTGTAGGAAACAGGATGTTGATTGGCTGAGGCAACAAATGCCTTTTCGGGATTTCTTTCTTCGGCATTGTGCTCCTCTGGGATAAACCCTTGCCATTCATAAATGGGCTTGCTCCCATCCATAAGGAATTTGCCCTGACCTTTCCATTTTAAAGGAAATCTACCTTGAACATTCATGGCAATATCTCCTTCTGTGGAAGCAAAAACAAAGTTTTGGGCTGGTGCTACATAATGGGTAAGTGCCTCTTTAAAATCACCATATCCTTTAGCCCTATTTAACGCTATAAAAGTTCTGTTTTCATTGGAGTTACCATGAGCAGTCCACTTCAAGGCAAAGTTTAAAGGTTTCCCTTTCAATTTAAAATTTCTATCGTACACCACCGGACCGTAATGGGTGTAAATCACAGTATCTACAAATTCATTTTGCCCTTTCACTAAGAAGGTTTCCAGCTGTCTGGTACTTTGAATCCATTGCCCATTGTACAGATATTCTTCTCTTGACTGATCTTTGAAGGTGATTTTATACCAATCTTTTACATCTCTATCGGCATTAGTAGTCCCCCAGGAAATGTGCTTGTTAAAACCTATGATTACTCCGAGCGCTCCAGGTAAGGTGGCTCCTTTGACTGTGTATTCAGGAGTACTTAATTGGGCGGTAAACCATAGAGAAGGTAAGTTTAATGCCAAATGGGGGTCGTTGGCCAAAATAGGGTAGCCAGATGCCGTTTTTTCTCCCGACACTGCCCAATTATTTGATCCTAAGCCTGGCTCTTTTTCCGGTAACAATTGTGTTATTTTTGTTGAATCAAGGAATGCTATATCGGGTTCGGTTACCTCCAATGGTTCAAACCTCCAGTCTTCTTTTGAAATCACTGGTACAATTCCCTCGGGATTATCAGGAAAAAGCTTGTTCTGCCATTCTGCACCAAAAATATTGCGGAAATTAGTATAGGCCAAATCACTATCTCCCGACAATGTTTCTGACATGTTCATCAGAAACAGAAGTGTTTTATAAGGACTCCAGGGTTGCGGGTAATAATCTAAAAGCTTGTATTCTAAAGGTAATTCTCCTTGGGAAAGTTGATCAATATAGGCATTCACACCATCTGCATAGGCCAACATTAAATGAAGTGTTTCAGGATCGTTGTTTTGAAGGAATTTTAATTTATTCCTAGCCCCGAAGCCCAATCCTTTTCTACGCATTTCCCTGTCATGATCGAGCGCTATGGATCCTACGACTTCTGAAAGCCTACCTTCTGCAGCCATTACTTGAAATTCCATCTGCCACAACCTGTGTGTTGCAGTAATATAACCTTGAACCTTAAAAAGATCTTTCTCGGTTTCTGCAAAAATATGAGGAATCAGGTTTTCATCATAGGTCACCGCTACTTCGGATTGAAGTCCATTTATGATCACCTCGCTATCCGGGCTGTAATCTTCACTGTATGCATTTTGCCAGAAACCTTTAAATGGATCAAATATTTTGGCCAAAGGAGGCAAGTTTGCCAAATTTATGGACAAGCCAACGGCAACTAACAATGAAAATAGTAATGAAAAAAAGAACCCTATATACCTCATTCAATATTTACCAATACTTTTGCTTTTTCCCATCTTATTTCTAAACCTTCATTTACCACTTCAATAGAGAGTGATTCTTGGCTACTTGATTCAAAAGTAGGACTAACATCAACACGTAATACATCATTTTCTTCATTGTATTGAAAATGCCCATGCTCTAAATCCCAGTCTGCATTTAAAATCACAGTCCAAGGTTCATTTTCTTTCGGAATGGTAAACAAAGAATATCTCCCTGCTTTTACCATTTCACCTTCAACGACAACGTCTGCTCCAAAGGTAACATTAGTTGCTTCATTGGCACCTGTTCTCCAAACTTCCCCATAGGGTACCAAATCTCCCCAAATAACTCTTCCTTTTACGGAAGGCGCACTGTATTTAACAGTTACTTTTTTGCCCTCAATTTCTCCAAGGGAAGATTTTAAAGGGCTGGCACGTTCATTTGATTCCTCGACTGTTTCCTCTTCCACTGATACAGTACTTTTTGATGATGGGTTTGAGCAGGAAAAAAACCCAAAGCAAATCGACAAAAGAAATAAACTGAAAAGTGGTTTTGTAAGGTTATTCATAGTGTTTATGATTAAATTTTACACTAATCTATGTATTTTTTCCTTAATCCTCCATTCAATATAGGTTAAATATCATATTCATAATATCCGTGGTAAATCTATCGTTTAAACGAAAAAAAGGAAGGTTACTAAGCCTCTTATAGGGTCATGTTTTTCCTTTGAGCAAGGATAAATATTTATCTGAGCCAAAATTAATCTTTTAAAAAATTACCTCCTGTGCAAACTGAAACATACGTGGTAGTAAAAAAATAAATATATTGGTATAGCACAAAATTATTGCCAATTTGTGAATTGATTAATTCTTCAATATGCGTTTAATTATCGTTTCGATCTTTTTAATCTCCCTAGCCCTCTTTTTCAGCGTGCATATTTCACCTGAAACATGGGATTATACAGGACTTTTGCCACTTTTAATACCTGTTTTCTTATTATTGAACCTATTTCTCATCCTCTTACTGCTATTTGGAAGATTCCGTTTAATCATTTATCCAATCTTAGCGCTTATTATTGGCTGGAAATTTCTAGTGATCACCTTTCAATGGAACACCCCTGATACGGCTACTGATGGATTTACTTTTTTAAGTTACAATACAATGTTATTTAACAATAACTGGGGGAATGATAACGAAATAAAAATATCGAATTCAATAAAATGGGCCCAAGAGAACCCTTCAGATATCAAGTGTTTTCAGGAATTTTATCAAGACTTTACCACACCATCAAGAAATGCGCTAAAGATGATCAGTAACAATGGCACTTATGAATATGTCTACTTTTCTGCCAATGGTAATGAAAAAAAGAAATCGTACGGTATTGCCATTTTCAGTAAATTCCCAATCATCAATAGCGGTAAAGTTTTTGACAACAAAAGGAATAACGGAGCCATGTTTGCTGACATAAAAATCAACCAAGACACTATCAGGGTGTACAATACCCATCTTGAATCAATGAATATAAAAGCTGGCGACCTTGACAATTTGGAAGGTATAAAAAATCAGTACAGATCCACTATTAGAAAATTAAAAGCAGGGATAAAATTAAGGACTTCACAAATGTTAATCCTTAAGAAACATATGGTTGGTAGCCCTTACCCTGTAATATTAGCTGGAGATTTCAATGATTTGCCTTACAGTTATACTTACTTTAGTCTTAGGGAAAATTTAGAAAATGCTTTCGAGAGAAGGGGTCGGGGTTTTGGATTTACTTACAATAAAGTATTGTTTTTCTTACGTATTGACAATGTGTTTTTCGACAAAGCTTTGGAAGTGTTACAATTCAAAACATTGCGAGAAGTAGATTATTCAGACCATTACCCTATTTCGGCGGTGTTTGCTTATCCCGGTCAAGTGAAAGCCGTGGATTGATTTTTCTTTCAATCACCTTTTTAAATGGCATTAACAAAACTGGCAACCAAAGCAAATCTGCTAGGACAGCAAAAAGCAAAGAAAGGCTTACCAACACCCCCGTAAACCAAGGGATTTCTAAGGTACTGAAAGTCAACATCACAAACCCCGACATCAGGATTAACGTTGTGAGAATTATGGCTTTACCGGTAGTTAGATAGGTAAGGTATAGCGCCTTCAGCAACCCATGCCCTTCCTTCATTTGCATCCGAAGATTGGTCATAAAATGAATGCTGTCATCTACCGCTATCCCAAAAGCTATGGCAAATACAATGGAGGTTGAAAGCTTGAAATCTATTCCAAACCAATACATAATACTTCCGATCCATACCAAAGGCACAATATTTGGCAGGATGACAAGTAGTGATACTCTCAAGGACCTGAAAAGAAAACCAACGATGATTCCTACCAATAAAAAAGCAAAACCGAGACCGCTAAAAACTTTATAAGTGACCAATTCATGACTTTTATCTATGAGGAATGAGGTACCTGTCAACCTGATACTTAGAAGGTCTTTGTCTATTTTACTTTCTACAAATTTTTCTAACTTTTGATGTTGTTCCTTTCCCAAAAGACTTCCATTATCTGCAGTTTTGGAAGAAAGCCTGCCAACAGTTTTGTCTCCTGTCCATAGTTTTATGTTTTGAGATTGCCCAATTTTATCGACCAATGGCCGCATCCTTTCGTAGGCAAGTGCTGATGGAAGCACAAAGGCTTTTGGGTTCCCTCGGTTTTGCGCCTTATTCACCGCTTTTACCGCTGTGAGAGGGGACATAATAAAACCTGTTGAATAATTTTCTCTGACAAAATTTTCCAGCTTTTCTATTTCTTTTAGGACCCTATAATCAAAAAGATCCGAACCCATACTCCCTGCCTGAAGTTGGATCTCCAAAGGCTTAGATCCGCCATAATGCTGATCAAAAAAACGAAAATCCTCTAGAAGGGAATGTCCTTCTGGTAGGTTATCAAGAATATAACCATTCGTTTTAACCTGAGACATAAAGTAACCTGCAAGCAAAGTGATAATTATAAATGATAGGGAAATGGTTTTTCGGTGATTGGTGATTTTATGAAAAAGAAGCTTTAAAAATTTATTCCATCTCTTGGCCCACACTTCACGTTTAGAGGAAGGTAAAGGAGGAAGGTGGTAAAGCGCAAAGGGCAACAGAGAAAATAAGGCCAAAAACATAAACATAACACCACAGCCAGTGTACAAACCAAACCACATCAAACTTGGGACATTGGTAAAATACAGTGAAATAAAACCAAGGGAGGTGGTAAGTGCTGTTAGAAAAACAGCAAGTCCTAATGCTTTAAATGCTCCAAATATGGCTTTGTCTTTTGATTTAGATGCTACTAATGCAGTTTGGTAATGGTTGACAACATGGACCATCCCACTGAGTCCAATGACCATTAAAATGGGCGGTTGCATCACCGACATTACATCCAACTCACCACCTGTCAAAAGTAAAAATGAAAGACTCCAGAAAATACCTGTAACAATGATTATAAAGGGCAAAACGACTCCCCACCAGGAACGGTAAATTAGCCAAAGCAAAAAAAGCACGCCCACAATCGCAAAACTCAAGAAAAAAGCAAATTCTTGTTGAAGCAAGTTAATAAAAGCGCCCTGAGCTTTGATTTTACCAGCTGTTCTAAAAGCATCAAAATCGTATGCCTGAAAATTACTTTCAATGCTTGCATACAAGGAGTCACCTCTCTCTTTGCCAATCATCTGCTCATTTTGTACCAAAAGCAACAAGCTCTTGCTATCTTCTGCGACCAAATTGCCCATCCATTGTTTGTCTTTTTTAATCTTCTGAGAGCTGGTGGAAAGGGATTCCCTAGTGGACCAATCCAACAAAGGCCTGAAATTGATACCAAAAGGGCTGATTAATGGTTCTTTTTGATTTAAAACAGAAACAATTTCCACCACACCATTTATTTGCTTCAGTTCGTTTTCAAAGGCCAGGCTCTTTGACAAAAATGCACTGTCAAAAACACCCGCATTATTTTCAAGGGCCACTAATAAATAATCATTGTCATTTTGGAATACCTCCCTGTATTGCTGATAAAAATCTAATTCGGGATCATCATGTTGGAAAAAATTTTCAAAATCATAATTAAAGCTTACTCCTTGCCAAGTAAGGGTGAAAAACAAGGTCAGTAATCCTGCAAAACTAAGTGCCCACATGGACTTTTTCCTATCCATTCTTTACGATTTTATTGCTGTAAACATTATAAAGGTAATCCTCCATCCCTAGTTTCAACGTATAATTAAAGGAAAACAAACTAAAAAAATATTTTTTATTTGATCTCATTATTCCTATTTCTTTCGCAAGAAAACTGTTTACCAAATGAAAGGTTTTGGCTACTTGCATAATTTACCATATTTTAGGGTCAAAAATTACGCACACATGAAAAAAATCACGGTACTTTTTATTGGAGTTATTTGTATCCTTCTCTTATTTGGGCGGCGAGTAGTCGCTCAATCTCATAGATGGCAACAGTCGGTAAGTTACAAAATGGATATTGAAATGGATGTAAAAACCAATCAATACTTAGGTACTCAAACCATTGCTTACAGCAATAATTCTCCGGATACCTTGGATCAGCTTTTTTTTCATCTTTATTACAATGCATTTCAGCCGAATAGCATGATGGATGTGCGGTCCGGGTCTATTGCCGATCCTGATAGGCGCGTAGGAGACAGAATATCCAAATTGTCTCCTGATGAAATTGGATACATTCATGTAGAATCCTTACTTCTAAACGGTCAGCCAGTAACCATGGAAGAAGTGGGGACAATATTAGAGGTAAAGCTGCCTGAACCAATATTGCCACACACCACTGTGCTATTAGAAAGCCGGTTTAAAGCCCAGGTACCACTGCAAGTACGAAGAGCTGGAAGAGACAATGCTGAAGGCATAAAGTTTTCAATGTCTCAATGGTACCCAAAGTTAGCCAATTATGACGAACAGGGATGGCACGCAAATCCCTATATAGGAAGAGAGTTTTATGGCATTTGGGGAGATTTTAATGTTAAGATCACCATTGACAAATCTTATGTTCTTGGTGGAACAGGTTATCTTCAAAACAACAATGAAATAGGATATGGCTATGAAGAGGAAGGTATTTCCGTCAAAAGACCTTCTGGTCCGACACTGACATGGCACTTTTATGCGCCCAAAGTACATGATTTTATGTGGGTGGCAGACCCTAACTATACGCATGACAAACTGGTCATGGAGAATGGAATCACCTTACATCACCTTTATGTAAAGGACAAGGAAACTAAAAAAACCTGGCCGAAGCTGAAAGAATACACAGCAAAGGCCATGACCTATTTCAGTGAAAAATACGGTGAATATCCCTACAAACAATTTTCGGTAATCCAAGGTGGTGATGGTGGAATGGAGTATCCCATGTCTACATTAATCACAGGTCATAGACCAATGGGAAGTCTGGTAGGTGTAATGATGCATGAATTGGCCCATAGCTGGTTTCAGGGGGTATTGGCCTCCAATGAATCCCTTTACTCTTGGATGGATGAAGGATTCACTACTTATGCCAGCAACTTAAATATGGCGGCCAATTACCTCAAGCCTTCTCCCGAATCACCCCTAAAAGGTACGTATGTCAGCTATGAAAGACTTGTTAAATCAGGACTTGAAGAGCCATTGTCCACTCATGCCGACCACTTCAATACCAATACCGCCTATGGTGCTGCTGCTTACTCTAAAGGTGCATTATTTTTAGCCCAATTGGGATATATTATAGGTGATGAGGTTAGAGACAAGGCCATGTTAAGGTATTGGGATGAGTGGAAATTCAGACATCCAAACGTTAATGATTTTACCCGCGTTATGGAAAAAGAAAGCAAATTAGAGCTTGACTGGTACAAAGAATATTGGGTCAACTCTACCAAAACCATTGATTATGCCATCTCTTCGGTCACTGAAAACAGCAAGTCGCTGGTGGTAGTTCTAGAAAGAAAGGGACTGATGCCGATGCCAATAGACCTGGTTGTTACTTATGCAAATGGGAAAAAGGAAACCTTGTACTTCCCTTTGACAATAATGAGAGGAAGCAAAGATGCGGAAAGTAATTCCCCTGAAAGAACCAAAACCCAAAGATGGCCCTGGACAAACACTACCATAGAAATCACAATTGACCAATCTTCTTCCCCAGTTAAGGCACTACAAATAGACGCCTCAGAGAGAATGGCAGATATTGACAAAACCAATAATTCCTGGCCAGTAGAATAATTATTTAGGCCACTTGTCGTGATGTGCCCCCAAAAAGTTGGATACTTTTTGGGGGTGTTTTTATATGCAGAAAAATCAAGTAGGATATAAAATTTAAATTTGGATTCGATAAGTCACCTCTTTGGGAAAGAAAGAATTCAGCTAAATAAATGAACGTACTTCTACAAGCTTACAGGAATTGATAGGTTAATTCCCATCAAAAACCAAAACACCACTGAAACAACATTAAAATATCCTCTCCTATATGCCCAACTGCATTACTTTCTTTAAGTTTAGGAAACGGAGGAAAACGGACGCTATTTTTTTATTTCAGGCGGACAATGACAAAATAGGTTGAAGCCACTCCTCTACCCCAAAGGACACTACTCCTTTCATCCACTATTAACCACCCTCAACATCTTATTACGCCGATCACATAAATATAAATTGAATATTTTCCATTTAATAGTTGGGAATTCCATCATTATATCTTTACCTTATGATAGGATTAATTTAAATAAACATCTAGACATGAGGACAGCCACTATATTTACTTTTTGTTTTTTGCTTATTACCGTTGGAATAAACGCACAGGATCTTCCTGAAATCGAGAGAAAGACAAGGGACAAAACTTACCATTTTCAGGAGTTTGAAGCCATGCAACTTGATGCAATTGATCCGGATAAAGTATCTGTCATTACCACCAATCCTGGAATTATGGCATTTGAAAGGTCTCCTACTATGGTTGCACCCATGGGCAATTATAAAGACTTCAAAATCATCAAAATCACTCTCCCTACAAAACCTGCTATTGCACTGGATAAAAAGGTTCAGATTCCCCAGCCGAAGCAATATTTGGTAAAAAGACCTTTAAAGGAGGAAGATAAATAAGTCCTATTTTCAATTTTCTACTTTTTTTCTAATCTAAAAGGATTCCATGCACAGGTTCTTCCCGTTTACATGTAAAGCATATTTTTCCTTTGATAGCAATAGGTGATTGAAATTTTCAAGCCAAATGCTCTAGTTAGACGTAAGGTTTGCTTAGATGAATTGCAATAATAAAGACATTTTAATATTACAAGTTTGTTTCCAAGACTAGCTCAAACATGTTTTCCCGGTAAAATTCATTTTTTTTAATCTGGTTTATTTTGACCAATTTAAACTTGGATTATGCAATAGGATCCGTAATTGGTGTTTTGAAGTGATTCCATCATGCAATAGAATGTCTATTGCATATTTCGGGTTAAACCCGGATTTTGCAATAGGGTTCGTCATGAGTGGTGTAATCACGAGAAAATCAGGATATTTGGAGACTGAGGCATAGCACCGCTATGGTGAAGTCGAAAATAGTCTGATTTTGAAGTGATTCGATCACGCAATAGAATGTCTATTGCATATTTCGGGTTAAAGTCTCCAAACAATTTATTTTATGAGCAGTAATAATTTCGGAATAGATGTACCCGGCGGGGTTACAAGTTGTTCATTGACAGGAACAGGAGTCTATGGAAAGACTGAAAACTGTATTTTTCAATTGTTGATTTACGACGAAAAGACCGTTCGAATACAGGTGACCCGACAAAAAGAATTTGCTCCCAATCCTTACAGTGTCATATCTTCACCTAAAGGAACCACTTTTTCATGGGAAGAAAACAAAGAATTTTGTATCCTTAAGACTAGAAAAATACAAGTTCACATTGCCAAAAATAATTTCCACCTAATTTTCAAAAACGCTTCAGGACTAACCCTTAACGAAGACGACCCAACCTTTGGCATCAATTGGCAGGGAACAGCCGTAAGTAGTTATAAAAAACTACAACAATGGGAAAAATTCATAGGCCTTGGAGAAAAAACTGGTAGTTTGAACAGATATGGTCAAACCTATACCAATTGGAATACCGATCATTTTGGATATGCCACCAATGCAGACCCTTTGTATTTATCCATTCCTTTTTATATCGGTCTACACCATAACAACTGCTACGGGATATTTTTTGACAACACCCACAAAAGCACCTTTAATTTTGGGGCTGGTAACAATCGATTTTCCTATTTCACGGCAGAAGACGGGGATCTCGATTATTATTTTATTCATGATGATTCTGTAAGTGGCATACTTTCGGCTTATTCAGATTTGACCGGCAAAACCCCAATGCCTCCTAAATGGGCTTTGGGATACCAACAATGTAGGTACTCGTACTTTCCCGACAAGGAGGTAATCCGGCTGGCTAAAACTTTTCGGGACAAAGAAATCCCTGCAGACGTAATTTACCTGGACATTCATCATATGGAGGAATTCAAAGTCTTTACTTTTGATAAGAAAAATTTTGCAAACCCTGCTGAACTGATAAAACATTTAAAAGACTTAGGTTTCAGAGTTGTGGTTATTCTTGACCCGGGAATTAAGGTGGATGCGGAGTACCTACCCTATATAGAGGGCAATAATAAAGACTTGTTTCTAAAGTACCCGGATGGGAAAAATTATGAAGGAAAGGTTTGGCCTGGTTGGTGTGTATTCCCTGATTTCACCAATCCTGAAGCCAGAGATTGGTGGGAGCAAAAGCTAAACTTTTATATAGAAGCGGGAGTAGATGGGTTTTGGACGGACATGAACGAACCTGCAACTTGGGGGCAGACTGTTCCTGATCTGGTTCAATTTTTTTATGAAGGGCAAGCTGCCAATCACAAGAAAGGCAGAAATGTCTATGGTCTTGAAATGGCAAGAAGTACAAAAAATGGTCAATCCAGGCACTCAGAAGCGCAAAGGCCTTTTGTATTGTCTCGCTCTGGTTTTGCGGGGATACAGCGGTATGCTGCCGTCTGGACCGGGGACAATGTAGCCAGCAATGAACACATGATGGCTGGGGTGAGGCTTGTTAACAGCCTGGGCCTAAGCGGCATTTCTTTCTCTGGTTATGATATAGGAGGGTTTGTAGGGAATACAGACCCGCATTTATTTGCTAGGTGGATTTCTATAGCCACTTTTTGCCCGCTTTTTAGGGCGCATACCATGATCAATAGTAATGCTTCAGAGCCCTGGGCTTTTGGAGAAGAAGTAGAGGAAATAGCTAAAAATTATATTCGGTTGCGTTACAAATTAATGCCGACAATTTATACTGCTTTTCACAACAGTTCGGAATCAGGAATTCCGGTTACCAAAAGTTTGTCCATTGATTATTCATTTGATGACAAAGTTTACCATGGTGCCTTTGAAAATCAATTTCTTTTTTGTGATAACTTTCTGGTAATGCCCGTTGAAAGCAACAAAGAAATCACAAAAATCTATCTTCCTGAAGGATCCTGGTACCATCTGTTTACCGGAGATAGTTTTGAAGGGAATCAAGAAATGTTTTGGGAGTGTCCACTTGAGTACCTACCCGTTTTTGTAAAATCAGGAGCTATTCTCGCCTTGCAGTCTGCTACAAATCATGCAGAAGACATGCATGACAGACATTTAAACCTACATATTTACAAAGGCCATGGAATAACTGAGCAATTGGTCTATGAGGATGATGGGAAAAGTACAGCCTACCAACAGGGCCATTTTTCTAAAATTATTTTCACTATGGATTTTGAAAACAATAGATTAACCATTGAAAAGATTGCTACAAGTTTTGAAAGTGAATTCCATACCGCCAATGTCTTTTTCCATGGGTTAAACCTTAAAAGTGCAGCGTTAAATGAAAAAGAATTAAAAATAACGAAAAGTAATGTGGCCTTCCTAGATGAAATTTCAGCCTTCGACCCTTTACCTGATGGCAATCATTCCTATAAAATTTGCAAAGAAGTTTCTAGCCTATCCATAGCCTTACAAGACGGAAAACACTTTGAAATTGACTTAAACTGAAATTTTATCGCTTAATATTCCCAGCTAAGTTTTTCAACAGTTTATTTTTCCTTATTGTAATACTTTAAGGCTTCATCCATTTTTTTGTTTAACTGGTCTATTCGTCTTTCTGGTCCAGGGTGTGTAGATAAAAATTCCGGAGCACGAGAGGAACTTTCGGATTGGGCATTCATTCTTTCCCAAAAAACCGGTGCTTCCCTTGGATCATAACCAGCTATAGACATAAATATCAACCCTAACTGATCTGCTTCAAGCTCTTGATCCCTACCAAATTTCAACATGCCTACTTGGCCTCCTATTCCTACTGCTTGTAAAAATATTGTTTCTGTTAAACTTGGATCCTCACCCATTGCTACTTGTAGCCCACCAATCAATCCATTGGCAACCATTCCTTGTGACATACGCTCTCTAGCATGGCTGGCAATTGCATGAGCTACTTCATGCCCCATTACCACCGCTATTCCAGTTTCGTCCTCACAAATGGGCAAAATCCCAGTGTAAAAGGCGACTTTTCCTCCTGGCATACACCAGGCATTCACCTGATCACTCTCCAATAAATTAAAATCCCATTTAAAGCCATCAGTGATGTAAGAATAGCCATTGGCCTTTAAATAGGTGTCTACAGCTTCAGCTATACGATTTCCTACCTTGACTACTTCTTGTCCTTCTTTTGTATTTGTAAGTAGCTTGCTTTCTTTTAGCACCTGCCCATACTGATCGAATGCCAAGGGTAGAACCTCAGAATTACTTACAATACTCAATTGTTTTCTACCACTTAAAGGTACTGTAGCACAACTACAAACAAGAAGTCCTATCGAAAGTAATGCTATTATTTTTTTCATGTTTCCTTTTTTTCAGATGCTCTAATCTTAACAAAGATTCAAAAAAGATGCCAGATAATTAATCACAGTCAAAAAAAGCTGGTCTAGGGTAAATCTTGCAACATCAAACTGGAGAAATTATAGGTTTGGTAAGGACTGTCTAAACTGGATTATGAAATTATTTCAGGAATAAATATGTTGTAACTTTGAAAATTAATCAATATTATTTAGTTAGATGTTTTCAAGTAACCACTATTCAGAAGCTTGAACTATTTATTCAGAAACTTAAACGATTTTAAAGTAGTTTCATAACCCTTTTAGGTCGCCTTCCCATTAATTGGATTAAACAAATATAGAATTATATTGTTACAGAAAGATAATCTGAAATATACCTAAACTTAAACATAATTACGATGAGAAAAATCTATAATTTAACACTGATGTTTTTAGGAATTTCGGGAGTTTTACTCCTCAGTTCCTGTGTTGATGAAGAAAGTCCGATTGATGCATTACCATTGCTGGGCAACAGTAATTCCTATACCTTAAACCCTGTAGATGGATCTGGTGTCAGCGGAACGGTTAAATTTGAAGAAGGAGAAGGTGGCTACACAAAAATCACCATCAATCTTGCCGGCACTCCGGATGGAGCTGCTCATCCTACACATATTCATTTCAACTCCGCTGCAGAGGGAGGTGATATTGCCATTACTTTGGAACCTGTAAATGGAAGTACAGGGAAAAGTGTTACGCTGATAAACCAATTAGATGATGGAACATTTATTAACTACGAGACATTAAGTAAATTTGAAGGTTATCTCAACGTACATTTGGCTTATGGAAGACTTGAGACCATTGTGGCCCAGGGAGATATTGGGGGCAACGCATTAGAAGGTATATCCAAAAGTTACAATCTAATGACAAAAGCAGTTCCCGGAATAAATGGGACAATTATTTTTGAAAAGAATGTAGCAGGATACACTGTGGCTACCATAAGTCTTAACGGCACTCCGGACGGTGGTTCCCATCCAGCACATATTCATGCCAATTCAGCGGCTGAAGGTGGTGGCATTTTAATAAGCTTTAATCCCATAAATGGCACTACTGGCATGAGCCAAACATTAATTAAAACGAATGATGCGGGCCAACCAATAAGCTATGAAGAAATTTTAAACATAGACGGTTATGTAAATGTGCATCTCAGTGCAAATGCTTTGGGAACTATTGTAGCTCAAGGTGACATTGGCACCAATGAATTGACTGGTGAAAGTAAGATGTATGACTTAAATGAGTTAGCTGTACCTGGAATCGAAGGTTCCATCACCTTTGAGGAAAGAATGAATGGATTTTCTTTGGCAACCATTGAGTTGATGAACACACCTGAGGGTGGCATGCATCCAGCGCACATCCATGCCAACTCAGCTGCAGAGGGTGGTGGAATTCTTGTTTCATTCAATCCAGTGGACGGTTCTACCGGAATGAGTAAAACGACTATCAGGGCGTTGAACTCAGGGGAAGCGCTCACTTATGATGGTATTCTGGACATGGATGGATACGTGAATGTGCACCTTTCCATGCAACAATTGGGCGTTATTGTGGCCCAGGGAGATATCGGAGGAAATGAACTGACGGGGATTTCAAAAATCTACGATCTAAATGAAATGGCTGCCCCTGGAATTAGTGGAACCATAACCTTCATGGAAAGAATGAATGGATTTTCATTGGCTACTATTGACCTGATGAATACGCCTGATGGTGGAATGCATCCCGCACATATTCACGCCAATTCCGCTGCTGAAGGTGGAGGGATACTTGTTACTTTCAACCCAGTGAACGGTACTTCTGGAATGAGCAAAACCACTATCAGGGCTTTGAATTCCGGAGAGGCCTTAACTTATGCAAATATCTTAGACATGGATGGATACGTGAATGTTCACCTTTCAATGGATCAATTAGGGGTTCTCGTGGGCCAAGGAGATATTGGAGGAAATGAACTGACTGGTACTTCAAAGGTGTACGATCTAAATGAAATGGCTGCCCCCGGAATTAGTGGTACCATTACCTTTATGGAAAGAATGAATGGATTTGCTTTGGCAACTATTGAGCTGATGAATACGCCTAATGGAGGCATGCACCCTGCGCATATTCATGCCAATTCTGCAGCCGAAGGAGGAGGTATCCTTGTTTCTTTTAATCCTGTGGACGGGACTACGGGGATGAGTAAAACTACCATCAGGGCAATGAACTCAGGAGAAGCGCTTACCTATGCTGATATTCTGGTTATGAATGGATATGTAAATGTTCACCTTTCTATGGATCAATTAGGGGTACTTGTTGCCCAAGGAGATATTGGAGGCAATGAATTGACGGGTAACTCTATGGTTTACGATTTAAATGAAAGAGCTGCTCCAGGCATTAGCGGTACCATCACCTTTATGGAGCGTATGAATGGGTCCTCATTGGCCACAATTGAATTAATGAATACTCCTGAAGGCGGCATGCACCCAGCACATATTCATGCTAATTCCGCCGCTGAAGGCGGAGGGATTCTTGTTACTTTCAAGCCGATAAATGGGACTACCGGAATGAGTAAAACTACGATTAGAACTTTGGATTCAGGGGCAGTATTGACCTACACAGACATCTTGGTTATGGACGGTTATGTAAATGTACACCTGTCTATGGAGCAATTGAATGTGATTGTAGCTCAGGGAGATATTGGCAGCAATTTTATCGCAGAGATTTAGACTGATAAAAATAGGGGTTAAATATACTCTTTTACCCCAGAAAATTAAAAACAAAAAGTAAAAAAAGCCTCATCTTAATAGATGGGGCTTTCTTTTTGAAAATAATATCCATAAGTTGTATACCAGACCAACAAATGTCCTTAAGTTCATTGCCATTCAATAGTATTTATGCATAATAACCAGCAATATTTTCTACGGTCCATGTCCCGGTTTATGCCTTATTTCTGGTACATGCTCACAAATCTACCTTCAATCATTTTCTGGGGGATTCGGGTAAAAGCAATCAATTTGGATTTATGTCACACAACCCTTCCTTTTAATTGGCGAACAAAAAATCCATTCAAGTCCATATACTTTGCGGCCTTATGTGGCGGAGCAGAGCTAGCTTCAGGCATGCTTTGTATGCTACATCTGTCCTCAGGTGAACGTTTTTCAATGCTTGTGGTAGATTTCAATGCACAATTCATCAAAAAAGCCAATAAACAAGTAACCATGAAGTGCGAGGATGGAGAATTAATTAAACAAACGCTTTCCACACTGCCCAACTCAGGTGATACAGCAGTACTAAAAACTACTGTTACTGGACACCATCCAGACAGTGAAATGGTGGCGAAATTTGAGATAACATGGTCATTTAAAAGAAAATAACCTCTGTCATTTTATACATTCACCGCAGCTTGTTTATTGATAACCTCCACCAGTTGATGGGCAGGGACTACACCTGACTTTCTCCAGACTACCTTACCTTTTTGAAACAACACAAGCGTAGGCACACTCTTGACCTGAAATCTGCTGGCAGCCATAGGGTTTTTATCAATATCAATCTTTATAATCTTTGCTTTGGTACCCACCTTCCCTGCAGTTTCTGTCAGAATGGGCTGCATCATTTTGCAAGGTCCACACCAAGTCGCATAAAAATCAACCAACACAGGCTGATCTCCATTGATTATTTCTGAAAAACTTTTTCCTTTTGCCATAACGTTACTATTAAAATCTTCAACAAAAATATGACTTATTGCTGAAATCTTCAGTGATATACCTCACAAAGGAACAGCCAATCCTATCAATGGCAGGTAATTCTTTTTAATTATCTCCAAATGATGTTCCATATGCCCAAAAACAATATAAATAAGCGCCGACAAAGACATGGGATTTGAACCCACTGATCCAATATTCTCGCATTGGGACTGAGGAATAGCATCGATAAAGCGCCATAGAAGCGCACGGTGCATCACAAAGGTTGCCAAAAGCTTTTCAGTGGCTTGGTTATTGAAATCCGCATTGGCTACATATAAATCCTGATCGAATCCTGGTAAATTGCTTTTTTCACCCCTACTAATACTTAAAGCCCTGAAATGCATCAGTTTTTCAGTATCAATTACATGCCCCAGCAACTCATTGAATGACCATTTTTCCTCTCTGTAGCTAAGCATGGCCTGATCTGCTGAGAGCCTTCCATAAAGGGCGTTCATAAAGGTTTCCTGATTATCTGAGAGTACCTTTAAATCCTTGCCTGAAGCAAGTTCAACATATCTTTTGTAAAAAAGTGGATAGTCTCCTGCCTTAGGAATTTCAAGTCCTTTAGTAGTCTCCATTATTTTGTTAATTTTGTAAGATAAATTTAAATATAATCATTCGATATGAATCCATTATTGGCAAAATTTAATACACCGTTTGAAACGGCTCCTTTTGATAAGATTAAAAATGAACATTTTCTTCCAGCCATCAAAAGTGCTATTGCTGAAATAAATAAGGAAATAAAGCAAATTAAAACGTCCACAGCTCCCGATTTTGAAAATACCATTGTGGCATTAGAAAACTCTGGGGAAAAATTATCAAGCGCAACATCCATTTTTTTCAACATCAATGCTGCTGAAACCAATGAAGAAATACAACAACTGGCCCGTGAGATTTCTCCACTTTTGTCTGCTCATAGCAATGACGTCCTTCTGGATGAAGTACTTTTTAAAAGGGTCAAAGCTGTTTATGACCAAAAGAACCAGTTAAAGCTAAATTCTGAGCAAGGCACTCTCTTAGATAAAAGTTACAAATCTTTTATCAGAAATGGTGCACTATTGGAGGGTGCAGCTAAAGAAAGGCTTAGAGCTATCGATCAGGAATTGTCCAAATTAGGTTTACACTTTGGCGAAAATGTTTTAAAGGAAACCAATAAGTATGAATTGGTTATATCAGAAGAAAAGGACCTCGAAGGACTTCCTGATGGACTTATCGAAGCTGCAGCCCAAACGGCTCAGGAAAAAGATAAAGAGGGCAAATGGGTATTTACCCTAGCATTTCCCAGCTATGTTCCTTTTATGACCTATGCTAAAAATCGGGCCTTAAGAAAAGAAATATTTATAGCCTACAACACCAAATCTGCCAAAGGAGACGAACTGGATAATCGGGAAATAATCAAAGATATCCTCAAGCTAAAAGATGAAAGAGCAAAACTTTTAGGCTATGCCAATTATGCAGCGTTTGTCCTTGAAGAGCGCATGGCAGCCAGTGGTGAGCAGGTATTGACATTCCTTGACGAGTTACTTGAAAAGGCAAAACCCAAAGCCCAGGCGGAATTGAAAGAGCTGGAAGCCTTTGCACGTAAAATTGATGCCATTGAGAAACTCTGCAAGTGGGATGTTAGCTACTATGCGGAAAAATTAAAAATGGAGAAATATGCGGTGGATGATGAGTTATTAAAACCGTATTTTGAATTAAATCGCACCATAGACGGTGTTTTCACCACTGCAGAAAAACTATATGGCATTACGTTTAAGGAAAATAAGGACATTCCTGTCTACCATCCCGATGTAAAAGCCTATGAGGTCAATGATGAAAACGGAAACCATCTTGCCGTTTTTTATGCGGACTTCTTTCCCAGAGCGGGCAAAAGAAATGGTGCATGGATGACGGTTTATAGGGGACAGCGCATTGTAGACAACAAAGAATATCGGCCCCATGTGTCGATCGTTTGTAACTTCACCAAGCCCACAAAAACTAAACCCAGTCTACTTACCTTCAATGAGGTTACTACTTTGTTTCACGAGTTTGGCCACGCCCTCCATGGCATAATGGCTCAAGGTACTTATGAGTCTTTGTCCGGAACCAATGTCTATTGGGATTTCGTAGAGCTTCCTTCTCAGATATTCGAAAACTGGTGCTACGAAGCAGAATGCTTGGACTTATTTGCCAAGCATTATGAAACGGGTGAACCTATTCCTACCTCCTATATAGAAAACATAAAAAAAGCAGCCAACTTTCACCAGGGTTTTCAAACTGCCAGGCAAATCAGTCTGGGCCAACTGGACATGGCCTATCACACCACGGATCCTAAAGCCATAGATGATATATTTGAATTTGAAAATGAGGTAATGAAGCCCACATCTTTGCTTGCACCCGTGGAAAACACCATGATGAGCTCCTCTTTCTCCCATATATTTCAGGGGGGCTATGCAGCTGGCTACTACAGCTACAAATGGGCAGAAGTATTGGATGCCGATGCTTTTGAATTGTTTCAGGAAAAGGGAGTGTTTGACAAAGAAACAGCACAATCCTTCAGGGACAACATTCTGGCCATGGGTGGTAAAGAGCACCCTTCCATACTGTTTAAGCGATTCAGGGGGAGGGAACCAAAACCCGATGCACTTATCAAAAGAGCTGGGTTGGAAGTATAGTTTTTATTGCATAGCAGGTAGGTGATATTTCTTTTCCGCTATTATTACCTATATAGGTTGGTTGAAAAAAGCAAAAGGGGCTCGGAAGGGCCCCTTTTTAAACTCGTTTCGGAAAAACTTGTCTAAGTCCGTCTGTAGGAAAAAATAAATTGGTACTTTAAATGATGATAAATCCTATTATCAACAGCCATATTAGCGCTGAAACCATTAGTAGTACAGTAAATTGTTTATCTTTCATTGCCCCCGAAATTTTAATTACAATAATGATATTAAGATACAAAATTAAAGGCATGAAAACAAATAATGACCACATAAAATTTTACATATTCCAAAAAAAGTAAACTATTCATTTTGTAATAAATATAATCCTTTTACTAAATAATGGGACAAACGACAAAAGCCATTGATTATTTTAAGGAATTATTATTTTTTTAATCTTTTTTTAAAACAATAAATTATTTTTTCTTTTGCGATTTAATTTTGAGATGACCTAGTTCATGATAGTGTTTCTGGTTCTGGGACATATTGTCTGCTGTCCATTTTATTTTTCTGGATTGGGGAAACTGCCTTACAGGACAATCGCTCACCTGACAATAATGACAACAAGGATCTGGAATACAGGGGTCTGCATGAACGAACACCTCAATTTTCCCCGGAAGATTTTCTTCCAATACCTCCTCTACTTCATGTACACAATTGTGCCCCTGAATAAGATCATAATAGTAAGGCAGGGTAAGGTGCAAATCAATATGACTGTCCCCTCCATACTGCTGGACCCTCATGTTGTGTATATCTATCCAGTTTATTTGCCGGTGCTTGTTCAGAATTCTAACAGCCTTGTTGATGGATTGGGGATTGGATTCATCCATCAACCCAGCTACTGACTTTCTGACCAAAAAGTAACCATTGTACATGATGTAAAAAGCGAAGAGTGCCGAGATTATACTGTCCAGCACATACCATCCGGTAAAATAAATAATGGCGATGCCAAATATCAGCGTAAAACTACTGATTGCATCTGTGGAAATATGCTTCCCATCTGCTTCTAGCGTAATACTATTTAATTCCTTCCCTTTTTTCTGCAAAATAAAGCCCAAGACCCCATTAACCAAACCTGAAAAGCCGATCAACACCATACCTAAAAGCAATTCAATCAGGGGCTGGGGAAATAATAGCGCATATAGTGACTGATAAAGGATGAAAATTCCTGCAACAATGATCAAAGTCCCTTCAATTCCAGCACTGAAAAATTCTATCTTTCCATGACCATAGGGGTGATTTTTGTCTCTTGGGACAGCGCTTAGGCGAATACTGTAAAGGGCAAAGAATGAAGCCACTACGTTTACAATGCTTTCTAAGGCATCCGTTAAAATCGCATTTGAACCTGTCAGGATATAAGAATAGAATTTTACTGCCAGTAATACAATACTGATGACAACTGACCAAAGAATAATTTGCTGTTTTTCTGAATTCACAATTACCAAAAATTTACAGTTCAAAATTAGACTTATTTAGGAGATTGAGAAAATTAACCACCAATTAAAAACATGATTTTGCTATAGGTTTTGGAGCAAAAATATATAGCTAAAGAAATCAGGAAATATGTGGCTTAAGAATAGCCATTCAGGCAAAAAAATATAAACCTAGTTGTTCCTTTGACAAAGCAACTACTGAAATTGATCTTGGGTATAAAAAAAGCATCCCACTGCTAAAAAACCGTGTGGAATTAAATTAGAAATTGGCTACTTTGAAAATTGAAAATTACTTAAAACCAGATAACCATACCTATGAATCTTAAAAACCAATACTACTGGCTGATAATTATTTTATTCACTAGCCTAGACCTTAATGCTCAAACTACGTCTGGGCAGAAATCACCACCTTTAACCAAGGCTTCGCCTTCGAGTGTGGGCATTTCTCCAGAAAGATTGGATCGTATTGATAATATGTTGAAACAATCCTTAAAAGAAAATACCATTCCCGGTGCTGTGGCCTTGATAGCAAGAAATGGGAAAATTGTTTTTCATGAAGCCTACGGCAATGCGGATGCCAACGGAAAAAAATTACAAAAAGATGCTATTTTCAGAATAGCCAGCCAATCGAAAGCTATCACTTCAACTGCTGTAATGATGCTTTGGGAGGAAGGAAAATTCCGTTTGGATGATCCTATTTCCAAATACATACCAGAATTTAAAAATCCTAAAGTATTGGTCAATTTCCAGTATTCTGACACTACCTATACCTCTAGACCGGCCAATAAGGAAATCACAATCAGGCATCTGCTTACGCATACTTCAGGACTTGGCTATGGCGTAATAGATGGGGATGAAAGAATGAAGATGCTCTATCAAAAAGCCGGAACTACAGACTTGTTTTCCACTGAACCAGTAACTATCAAGGAGGTCGTCTTGAAGCTGGCGAAATTGCCCCTTCACAATGACCCAGGAGAGAAGTATATTTATAGCATGGGGCTTGATGTGTTGGGTTATTTCATAGAGGTGATTTCAGGGATGTCATTCGAAGCGTATTTACAACAACACTTATTTAAACCTTTAGGTATGGACGATACAGGATTTTACTTTCCTGCTTCCAAAGCAGATCGCCTTGTGGCCATCCAGCATAAAGTGAACAACCAATGGGAGAATTATCCCAATACTTTCTACGATGTCAATTATCCCATCAAAGGGGCAAAATCATTCTTCTCTGGTGGTGCCGGACTCTCCAGTACGGCAAAAGACTACGCGACTTTTCTTCAAATGTACCTAAATGGCGGGGAGCTTAATGGACAACGATTTTTGAGCAGAACCACCATTGCCACCATGATGGCCAATCAAACCATGGATCTTTTTGGCGATGGTGACCAACATTACGGACTGGCCTTTGGGGTTTTGACTGAGCAAGGTCAAGGCAAAGGCGGTCAAGGATCTCCAGGCACATTTATCTGGGGAGGTTATTTTAACACCCAATATTTCGCAGACCCCAAAGAAAAAATCATAGGAGTTATCCTCAAACAAACTCAGGGAGGTACCGGCGATCAGACAAGTTGGAAATTTAAACAAATGGTGGGAGCCACTATAGACAATTAAAGCTACCCCATTTTACTGTATATAACCCTGACAGGTAGTACAACAAAATACCCCTACCTGTCAGGGTTCATACACCGGTTCTGGGTGATGGTTGGGTTCAAAGGGGTCGAAATAATAAATTTTTTCAGCTTTGTATTTTTCCAAGTGAACCGATAGCCGATTCATAAACATCGAATAGGATTTGACCTCTTTTTGTGACCAAACAGCCTCTGCCAAAGCAGCTATCCTCGGGTACATCAAGAAATCAAACCGTTGCTCGTTGTCAACAGTTTCTGTCCAAAGATTGGCTTGTATTCCCAGGATAAGTGACCTTTCTTCCGGCTTGACATCAAAATCATTCACCTCAAAATCATATACTGCGGCTAAAGGGGCAAAAGCACCTGCCCATTTTCTACCATATTTGTGATCTTCCTGCTGAAGGTAAGTGCCTTGGTCAGGAAAATCACCCTTCAGAAGCCCTACCTGATGGTCCCACAAAAACTCCCCCTCCATCAATTTATAGGAGGCAGGCATAGGGATGATTTCAGGTTGGACCTGAGCGATTGTCAAATCAAGAGTAAAAAAGAAAAACAAAAACGAAAAAAGGTGGCTTTTAATCATAGGGATTTGAATCAGGTAAAATTATTTATCAAAATTATAAAAAAATTCACCTTTAACTCATATTATGCAATAGGATTCTTATTTGTCTATCCCTACTTTATTCGAAAAATGCGGTAATCAAAAGAAAATCAGAGGCGACAGAGATTAGATCATAACAACGATTAAATGATTTTGAAGTGATTCCATCAGGTAATAAGAAGGGCTATTTCCTATTTTGGGTTAAATGCCTGACCGAAAGCCGGTCCATATAAAGTCATCTCGGAATTTACAATTTGGGTAGAAACAACAAGGATAAAATTGTAAATTTGGCTAGTTCAAAGTAAATGGTAGATAGGTTAAATCCATTAATATGCTTTTACAAACCTTTTCCAATGATTAATAAAAGGATGGATTTCATGAAAATAAATTTAAGACTTTGCTGGCCAACATTTCTGGCGTTTTTATTTATCAGCCTTTCTTCATGTACAAACAAGGACACCACAACCGAAAACCAACCAAATATCATTATTTTCTTTACGGATGATCAAGGTTATGCTGATTTAGGTTCTTTTGGAGCAGATGGGTTCGAAACACCGCATTTAGATCAGTTGGCAGCTGAAGGAATAAGGTTTACCAATTTTTATGTTCCCGCTACGGTATGTACCCCTTCAAGAGCAGGCTTACTCACCGGTCGTTATCCCAAAAGAAGCAATCTTCATGAGGCGGTGCTTTTCCCTTATTCAGATGGAGGCCTATCGCCCAATGAATATACGATGGCAGAATTGCTAAAAGATGGCGGATATACTACCTCGTGCATTGGCAAATGGCATTTGGGGCACAAGGAAGCGTTTATGCCTAACAATCAAGGCTTTGATAAATTTTATGGTGTGCCGTATTCTAATGACATGGACAACTACTATTATAAAAACATAGATTTTCAGTCGCCACCACTTCCCTTTTACCGAAACACTGAGTTAATTGAAAGTGGACCTGATCAGCAATTCCTGACAAAAAGATACACTGAAGAAGCTGTAAAACAAATTAGGAATAGGGATCAGAAACCTTTCTTTATTTATTTGGCGCACAATATGCCTCATACACCCCTCTATGCTTCTCCTGCTTTCAAAGGTAAAAGTCAAAATGGGCTTTATGGGGATGTAATTATGGAATTAGATTGGAGTGCAGGTGAAATAATAAAAGCGTTGAAAGAAGAAGGCATCTATGAAAACACCATTTTTATTTTCACTTCCGACAATGGCCCAGCAAAAGGCTCAGCCAAACCACTAAGGGGGAAGAAAGCCCAAACATGGGAAGGTGGGCAGCGTGTGCCAGGAATTATTACATGGCCAAGCAAAATCCCCAAAGGAAAAGTTACAGATGAATTTGTCAGTACTTTGGACTTATTCCCTACTCTTGCAAAAATATCCTCCTCCAAAATTCCAAGCGATTTACAAATGGATGGGATAGACATTAGTACGTTTTTATTAGCTCCTGAAACAAATAGACTTCCTGAGCGTCCATTCTTTTTTTACGCAAGAAATGGTAAACTTGAAGCAGTTAGGCTTGGAAAATGGAAACTTCATTTAAAAAAATCAATCGGATGGAATGAAAAGTCAGATGGTGAATTTCAGGTAGCGTTATATAATTTGGATCAGGATATCGCAGAAAAAGACAATGTGGCCAATCAGTATACTGAGATAGTAGCCAAACTTACTGCTTTGGCGAAAGGGTTTGATGGAGAATTATAATAGGAAGCTGTTGTTTTCTTTTCGTGGTTATTAAGTTTGGTTAATGGTCTTATAATGAAATTACTCAATCTATCACTTTTGTTCCAGCCTTTGAAAGGCCAAAAGCATTAATGTTATTCGCCAAGAAAAGCTTCAGCAGCCACTAAGGATAAATGCACCATCCTATTTCACTCAAAATCAATTTTGCCTATCTTTGCATTCTATGAGCGAAAAGAACTTCAAAAGATATACCATTACTTCTGCATTACCTTATGCTAACGGCCCTCTCCACATTGGACATTTGGCAGGCTGTTATATTCCATCCGATATTTATGTACGGTATTTAAGATTGCAACAGCGGGATGTAGCCTATGTTTGCGGATCTGATGAACATGGCGTGGCCATAACCATTAAAGCCAAAAATGAAGGAATCAGTCCACAAGAGGTTGTCGACAGGTACCATGGGATAATGAAGGGTAGTTTTGAGAAGTTCGGAATTAGCTTTGATCATTACTCCCGCACCACATCACCTGTCCATCATGAAACAGCCAGTGAGTTATTTACTGACTTGTACCAAAAAGGAGAGTTTGATGAAAAGGAAACGGAGCAATACTACGATGCGGAAGCCAATCAATTTTTGGCAGACAGGTACATTGAAGGAACCTGCCCCAACTGCGGTTATGAAGAAGCTTATGGGGACCAATGTGAGAAATGTGGCTCCTCACTCAACCCCACTGACCTGATCAACCCAAGATCAAAACTAAGTGGCAATACCCCAGTTCTTAAAATGACAAAACATTGGTTTTTGGACCTTGGGAAATATACTTCCTTTCTGAAAAAATGGATTCTGGAGGAACATGCCAATGACTGGAAAAACAATGTTTTGGGGCAGTGTAGAAGCTGGCTGGAGTCAGGAGACGGGCTCCAACCCAGGTCAATGACCCGCGATATGGATTGGGGGATACCAGTCCCTATTCCTGAAGCCGAAGGCAAGGTGCTATATGTTTGGTTTGATGCGCCCATAGGGTATATCTCCTCTACAAAGGAATGGGCCAAAGAACAAGGGAAAGATTGGGAGTTGTACTGGAAAGACAAGGAAACCAAACTGGTTCACTTTATAGGAAAGGATAATATTGTATTTCATTGCATTACTTTTCCGGCAATTTTAAAAAACCTAGAAGACTTTATATTACCTGAGAATGTACCTGCCAATGAATTCCTTAATTTGGAAGGCCAAAAAATTTCAACATCCAAGAACTGGGCCGTTTGGTTGCATGAGTACCTAGATGAATTTCCTGGTCAGGAAGATGTTTTGCGTTATGTACTGACGGCCAATGCTCCTGAAACCAAGGACAACGACTTTACTTGGAAAGATTTTCAGGCAAGAAACAACAATGAATTAGTAGCCATCTTTGGAAACTTTGTCAATAGGGCTCTCGTGTTGACTCATAAATATTTTGAAGGAAAAGTTCCCAAAAATTATGGGTTAGAACCTGTTGATGAGGAACTGATAAGTACCTTAAAAGGGTATCCAGATAAAATCTCCCGATCGATAGAGAAATATCGGTTTAGAGAGTCCCTTGCACTAATGATGGATTTTGCGCGAACAGGCAATAAATACTTGGCTGAAACTGAACCTTGGAAAACCATCAAAACAGATCAGGAAAGGACGTCAACAATACTAAATATCGCTATAAATATAGTAGCCAACCTTTCTATTTTATCTCAGCCTTTTTTACCTTTCACTGCTGAGAAGATCAAAAATATGCTTGGCTTAGGTTCATTAAACTGGGACGATGCGGGGACGATGGATTTGGCAAAAGAAGGAGACACGATAGAAAAAGCTGACTTGCTTTTCCAGAAAATAGAGGACAACACTGTAGAAGCGCAGATTCAAAAACTTTTGGATAGCAAAAAACGCAATGAAGCGGCTAAATACAGGGCTACCCCAATGAAAGACACTGTCTCATTTGATGATTTCGTGAAATTGGATTTACGTGTCGTAACCATCATAGAAGCGATGAAAGTCAAAAAATCCAAAAAACTGCTTCAACTAAAAGTTGATACAGGCATAGGGATCAAAACAGTACTTAGTGGAGTAGCCGAGCAATTCCAACCAGAGGATTTGGTAGGACGTCAGGTGGCAATGCTTCTTAATCTGGCCACAAAAAAGATGGCTGGAATTGATTCTGAAGGGATGATCTTAATGGCTGAGGACTCGGAAGGAAAGTTGAAATTGCTTAGTCCACACGAACCTACTAATCCAGGATCCAGCATTAGTTAAACCCAGAATAGGTAATAGCGCTATTCTTGAACATAATCCGATCAATCTAGCGCTTTAAAGTTGTGTAGGTATCTAGTGGTAATTATTGAACCTAAAATAGTTTCCTAGCTTCCAGCCCAAGAAGGGCAAAATTTTATTAACCACGGGTACAAGTCCGTGGTATGTAAATATGCGCTAAAATACCAACCTAAGTTAACTACATAACGTCACTTTTTACCTGACTTTAAATCCCGGTTAAATCCCTTGTTAACAATCGACTACTAAATTTAAAAATAGTATGTCTACACAAAAATGATCAGAACAATTCTCCTTTTAAATTGTTATATTGTCATAAAGTATAAACAAATCAAATATGAAGTTTATGATCACTTTTTTATTTATTATTGGCAGCACATTTTCACAATCAAATATCACACTCTCAGATCTCCAATGGAAAAACCGTATTTTATTGGTTTTCCCTTCAGACCATGCATTAAAGGAAATGGAGTTTAATTTGACAGAAGATCTTGAAGAAAAACTCAATGATCGTGACTTGATCTACTTTTATTTTGGTGACAGCCTAATTAGTAATTCCGCATATAGTTTCGAACCTGTTTATCAAAAAAAGGTAAAGCAGCTTTACCAGATGGGGTCAAAGCAACACAGCTATGTTCTTATAGGGAAAGACGGATCCTCTAAATTGAAAAATGAAAGTGATACAATTGACTGGCAGGCACTTTTTGCAACCATAGATGCAATGCCCATGCGCATCAGAGAAATGAAAAACAAACCTGATCAAATAAACGAATAATCAGACAATTCCTTAATCCCTATCCTTCATCCAGCCTGTAATACTTATCCTTTCTTTGGTTGTCGGTAAAACTTCATGGGGTATTTCTCCACTTAAAAAAGCGACCAACCTACCTCCCAAAGGGAGAAAATCCTGGTACTCTTCTATCTCGTCTGGTCTTGTGAAATACATTCTCAGTTCTCCCCCATCGGAATCTTCCCAAGTATCATTCAAGTAAAGAATAACACTAACAATCCTATAATTGACTAATTGAAACTGATCCAGGTGACGCGAATAAAATGAACCCTGTGGATACATGGCAAAATGGGCTTCAAAGGATTTTAGACCCAAAAAGCAACGTCGGTTAATAGCCGATTTTAGGCCATCCATTTTTTCCCAATAAACCTCCTGTATTGGTGTCAATAGGTTTTCATCCATCCAAAGAACCTTATCACTTCTTATCTCAGGTTTTATTGAAAAAGTTTCTCCGCTTCCAATTCCTGCAAATCTGAATTGTCCATGCTTCAACAGCTCTTTCTGTTCACGAAGTAAATCTGTCCTGAAATCTTCTGAGATATAGTGATCGACTACAGACCAGCCTTTCTGATAAAGATCCTGAACCACTATATCATTGTTTTTTTCCCAATCATCCATAAAATCAAATGTCGTCTATAATCCGAAACAATCTTCATTTGCTATTCTATTTTATTCTGAAATTGGCCTAAACAATAAATAGCTGGATGGAAATTTCACTTTTATCCCTTATTTTTAGTATTAAGCATTAATTTTGTGCTTGCTCACAGATAATTAAAAATATGCATTTAAAATCAGACGACATTGTACGATTGGAAATTGATTTTATCACCGGAGAAGTACCCCCTCCTTTTAGCCATATTTTTAAGCTGAAACTCTCCTTCAGCAAAAATTTTGTAAATACTCAATTTGACATTCAGTATACGGATAGAGAAAACCTAAACCCTGAAGAGATAATAGATGAAGGATTTACTATGGCTGATGATTATGGGTACAAAGGTGAAATCCCTAAGCTTTGGGAGGGAATTTTTAAAAAGCTTTATTCTGCTTCAAAATGGTCTAATCTAAAAACCCTTGGAGAAAAGGGCGGGATCAAATTGCTTGCAAAAGATGTCCATGGAAAGATGATCCGTGACATCCCCCTAAATCAAGAAGATTGGTACATCACTTGCCAGGATTTCATTCAAGCCATCTATGAAATCAGCAAAAAAGAGGCTCCAATGCAAATCAGGTATCTTGAAATTAAAAACGATAAAAAAACCTTGGTCGATATCGTTTATAAATTTTCTTTAAGGAAAGTAGTGCTGAATGTCAATGGAAAAGAAAAGGAAATGGATTGGGAAAGCGGTAGGGAACTTGCCTCACTGATTTTTATTCCTGATTATGATTACGAGTTGGCAATGGAGGAACAACCTGAAAAAAATGGGAGATATCTCGATTGTGGGGATGGATTTTGGCATGGCTTTGAGAATGGCGTCATTAACCTGGATCCATCTTTTGATGCGAAGAAAAAAATTATACAGTCATTAAGTGACCTTTTATAATGGTTTGCATGGTATTAATGACTGGTTATTTTTCTAATATCAGATTTGATTTCTAAAATCATTTTACCTATTTCTTCAAGTGAGATCGGTACCCCTGGAGTAGGGTCAGGAAAATGAGTACTTATAAAAGCTTTGGCTTCCCATATTTCAATCACTTCCTGAATAGAAATGTCATATGGCTTGTAACTTTGATTATCAGAGACGACAAATAATTTACCTCTCTCGGCGATATAGTTAAATACCCTTTTGTAAACGATACCATCATTTTTGGTCACCAAAACATACGTTTTGCCATTTTTAATTTCCTCCGGACTTTCAAGATAGGCGCCAACAACAATAGTCCCGGGTATCAAGGGTAACATGCTGTCCCCACTTATTTCAAAAGCCCTGTAAGTTTGATTTCCTGTTAGATTTGGCAGTCCGAAGTTGGGTAAATTCTCCATGTATTCAGGGTCGGCGTATCCATTTAGATAACCTGCTGATGCTTTCTTACCCACCATGCTGATCCGTTCCTGATCATTTTGATCTAAGGTAACTGTGAGTATTTTTAACTTTTCTCGTTGCAAAAATTGACGCCCTTTGGCCGCAATATCCCAACTTGTCAACTCATCTATTGACACGTCAAAAATTTTTGTCAATGTCATAATCGTCGAAAGCCGTGGCTCAGATCTGCCATCCTCATAGGCAGAGATCATGGTTCTTTGCACCCCAAGTTCCTCTGCCAATTGGGTTTGGGTTAATCCTGATTTTTTCCGTAAAACCTTAAGGTTGCTTGCCAAAAAACTCATGCTGAATACAAGTAGAATTGGTGGTCATCTTTCCATTGATTTTTAAAGGTAAACTTTAATAAGTCCATTTTAGATTGCTCGCGCAAGTTCAATCTTAACTTTATTTCCTCCATAATATCTTCATCAGAAAAAGCCTGATTGACTAAAAGGTATCCATAACTGGGTCTTGAAGCATTTTGGACATGAAATTTCACCTGGAGATTGCCAGAAACCAATTTTTTCGTCGTAAAACTTATGTTATTTAGGTCTCTCATTTTTTCATTATGTTTATTTAATAAACATTATAAAAATAAATATGTTATTTTAATTAACCTATTTTAATTGAACAAAAGTTTAAAAATTTTAAATTTTAAAACTTTTGTTTCGGCAATTATTCAGACAGAAGAAAGCTCATAATTACTTTCAAGGACACATAGGCTAAAACCCTGATTCCAGCTATTTATCGCTCAATGCGAAGCACGGGTTTTGCTGGTTGAATGAGACCAACATGATTACTACTAAATGACAACGTGTCCAACAAAAAAAGCCTGTGGAAAAATATTCCCACAGGCTTAATGCTAAATCAATGTAGTTCGATAAGGGTGATAGATTTAATTACCAAATTTCTTTTTCAATTGGGCAAGTTTGTCTTCCATACTTTCTTTTACTTCCTTTTGACTCTCTTGTTGCTTACGACGAGGTTTTTCTTTTCGGACAGAAAAAGTATTGGCGGAAAATGGATCTGACTTAAGACTTAAACCAATTCGTTTTCTTGGCATGTCAACTTCCATTACCGTTGCCATCACTTTTTGATTAACAGCTACGACTTCCTTGGGATCCTTGATAAACCTATCTGCCATTTGGCTCAAGTGGACAAGGCCATCCTGGTGTACTCCTATATCCACAAATGCTCCAAACTGGGTAATGTTGGTTACTATACCCGGTAATTTCATACCTACTTTAAGGTCCTTCATTTCGTTGACGCCGTCCTCAAACTGAAAAACTTCAAACTTTTCTCTTGGGTCTCTGCCAGGTTTGCCCAATTCCTCAAGGATATCTTTGAGAGTAGGTAATCCTACCTGGTCATTGACATATTCCTTTAGCGGGATTTTTTGTAACAGTTCCTCTGTTTTTACCAACTCATCAACCGACACTCCCATGTCTTTGGCCATTTTATTAATCAATGCATATCTCTCTGGATGAACGGCACTACTATCTAGGGGATTGGCCCCATTTCGAATCCTTAGAAATCCTGCAGCCTGCTCGTAGGCTTTTTCACCTAACCTTGGCACTTTTTTAATCTCCTCTCTGCTTTTAAAAGGCCCATTTTCATTTCTATAGTTTACAATGTTTTGTGCAAGTGATGGACCAAGACCTGATACATAGGTTAGCAATTGTTTGGAAGCAGTATTCACTTCAACGCCTACACCATTTACACAACTCATAACTGTGTCATCAAGGGAATTTTTTAATGCAGACTGGTCCACATCATGTTGGTATTGCCCTACTCCAATAGATTTGGCATCAATCTTAACCAATTCCGCCAATGGATCCATCAGTCTTCTCCCAATAGAAACTGCTCCCCTTACAGTAAGGTCAAAATCAGGGAATTCTTCTCTCGCCACATCCGAAGCAGAATAGATAGATGCTCCGCTTTCATTGACCATCACTATCAAAACTTCCTTAGGGAGTCCTATGTTTTTTACAAAATTTTCTGTTTCTCTGCTCGCAGTACCATTGCCTATTGCAATGGCTTCAATCGAGTTTTTCTCTACCATATATTTCACCAAAGCTGCTGATTCCATGGTTTTCTTTTGTGGCTCATTAGGGAAGATGGTTTCGTTTTGAAGGAACTGCCCTTGAGGGCCAAGACATACCACCTTACAGCCAGACCTAAACCCTGGATCTATAGCTAAAACTGATTTTTCCCCCAGCGGTGATGACAGTAATAATTGTCTGAGGTTTTCTGTAAATACTTTTATGGCATCCTCGTCCGCTTTTTTCTTGGCATATAACCTTACCTCTGTCTCCATAGAAGGCTTAAGTAGTCTTTTATAACCATCCTTTGCGGCTAGCTTTACCTGTTCTGAAGAGGTATTGTTTTCTCTTACAACTGCTTTCTCAATTATTTTTATGGCACTCTGATCATCAGGGCCAGTATCTAACATCAGGAAAAGTTCTTTTTCACCTCTTCGCATAGCCAGAATACGGTACGATGGAGCAGTTTTGACAGGTTCCTTCCAATCGAAATAATCCTTATACTTGATCGCTTCAGCTTCCTTACCTGGAATGACTTTCGACACAAATTCCCCTTCTTCAATGAACAACTTTCTTAACTTCTTTCTTATTTCAGCATCCTCATTGATCCATTCAGCTATAATATCTCTTGCACCATTTAAAGCGTCTTCTTTTGACCCTACCCCCTTTTCTTTATTTAGGTATTCCTCTGCAGACTTATTTAAATCAAGAGAATTTTGTTCGAAAATTAAATGGGCCAATGGCTCAAGTCCTTTTTCCTTTGCCACGGTACCTTTCGTCCTTCTTTTTGGTTTAAAGGGAAGGTAAATATCCTCTAAAACAGACATGGTCTCTGCTGCCATAATTTTTCCAGCTAGCTCATCTGTTAGTTTTCCTTGTTCATCAATGGATTTTATTATCGCTTCCTTTCGCTTGTCCAAATCCCTTAACTGCTGCAACCTGTCCCTAACAGCAGCCACCTGTACCTCATCCAAGCTTCCGGTGATTTCTTTTCTATACCTGGAAATAAAAGGAACTGTTCCTCCCTCATCAAGTAAATTGGCCGTACTGATTACTTGCTTTTCGCGAACGCCTAACTCAGTGGCAATCTTGGAATAATGATTCAAATCTGACATGAATAAAAATAATTAAATCCTGATTTTGTTTAATAAGACACAATTTAAGCCTATTTTTTTGGGATACAGTAAAAAAACTAAGAATTCGATTATTCGTTTATATCCCAGCAAATTGTATATTTACAAATAAATTTATATTCAGAGAAAAATGGAAAACAGCCAGGAAAAACTATATGATTTAGGAAATTTGGAGGATATAAGTGGTGGAAGTAATGAGTTCATTAGTGAGATGATCAGGCTTTTTATCGCTCAGTCTGAAAATACCATCACTGGATTTGACCAAGCCCTTGATAATAATAATTTCACAGTTATCCGTGACCTCGCGCATCAAATAAAGCCAAGTATAGACAATATAAAAATTACTAGTCTTATGCCTGTAATTAGAGAAGTGGAGCATTTGGCTGAAATGGAAAATCAATCGGGAAATTTATCTTCAAAAATTATGGAGATTAATACTGGATTAGAAAATATAATTTTTCAGTTGCAAGCTGAACTAACCAAAAGAAACCAATGATTTTCATCCCAGATTCTAAGACATTTGAAAAGTAATGTTCTGTAGCTACCTAGGGTTGGTTTTTCACAGCATTCTTGCAGAAAAAAAACAATTATACCTCCTAAGTGGTACTGTTTTTTCTAATCTACGGGTTTTCACACTTGGTTATTAATATTGAAGCGACTTAGCCCTTTTGATTCTCTTTATAATTTATATGACTTTCCTATTCTCGGATCAAGGATAAAAGAAACGAAGCCGCTTTTCTTCCATCTCTACCGCTTCTGTCTTCAGTTGCCTCCTGAGTATCTCCACCCTTAATTCATGACATTCCTTGGCTACATATGAATCTGGAAAGGATCTGGCTGATAGGGTCAATAGATCAAATGCTTCCACCAATCGTTCATCTCCACCTTTCCTAAGTAGCTTTTTTCCCTTTAAAAAATTTGCTCTCCACATTTTTGCCTCCGGTCGCATCCTTTCTGCTTCCTGAAAAACTTCAAAAGGAACAACTTTAGATGGGTCCTCTTTTTCGGATATATTAAATACTTCATCTGCTTCAAAAAACGAAGCAATGGCC
>Ga0209491_10000586_pt1 | contig 73114 bp, 71 predicted proteins | sample BON02_FD_187213 | JGI IMG/M metagenome (GOLD analysis project Ga0209491, IMG submission 187213) | Freshwater microbial communities from Lake Bonney liftoff mats and glacier meltwater in Antarctica - BON-02 (SPAdes) (version 2) | ecosystem: Environmental > Aquatic > Freshwater > Ice > Glacier... | reverse complement strand
GGGTTTTGGACTTGAATATGTTTGAAACCACCCCAATACCTCAACTACTAAGCCAAATCCACAAAGAAGCGGGAATCGTCAATAATCAACATCAGTTACCCTTGTTCCAAACGTTGGGACACTAGTGATAAAATATTATTAGTTCAATTAGGAGATTTTAATATGATTCGCAAAACCCTATCAAGTATTACTTTATGTGCCATCGCTTTTGCGATGTCACCCGCGCAGGCTCAAAACAAGCCTATTGTGATTAAATTCAGCCACGTGGTTGCAGACAACACCCCTAAGGGCCTCGCTGCCATGAAGTTCAAAGAGTTGGCCGAACAGAAATTGCCAGGCCAAGTCGTAATTGAAGTGTTCCCTAACTCACAGCTGTTTGGCGATTCAAAAGAACTCGAAGCTTTGTTGCTAGGTGATGTGCAATTAATTGCCCCCTCACTTTCAAAATTTGACCGCTACACCAAGAAACTCGCTGTCTATGACTTGCCTTTCTTGTTCAACGACATGGCTGCAGTTGATCGTTTCCAATCAAGCCCACAAGGTCAAGCCCTACTTAAGTCTATGGACAAAAAAGGTCTTACCGGTTTAGCTTACTGGCACAACGGCGCTAAGCAACTATCTTCAAATAAACCCATTCTTTTGCCTGAAAGCGTAAAAGGTCAAAAATTCCGCATTCAATCTTCAGATGTTTTGGAAGCGCAATTTAAGCAACTAGGTGCCAGCCCACAAAAAATGGCTTTTGCTGAGGTCTACCAAGGCTTGCAAACTGGCGTTGTTGACGGCCAAGAAAATACCTGGTCAAACATTTACTCAAAGAAATTTCACGAAGTGCAAGACACCATTCTTGAAACGAACCACGGCGTGATTGACTACATGGTTGTCACAAACAAAGCCTTCTGGGACAAACTACCCCCAAAAGTACGTATGGGTCTAGAAGAAGCCATGGTTGAAGCAACTGTTTACGGTAACTCAATTGCCGGGAAAAAGAATGAAGACGCCAAAGCCAAAGTCATTGCTGATAATAAAGCTAAAGTTGTTAAATTAACCCCTGCTCAACAAAAAGCTTGGCAAGCCGCAATGGAACCTGTTTGGAAAAAATTTGAAGCAAATATTGGTCAAGAAAACATCAAAGCTGCTCAAGCCGCCAACAAACAGTAAGTTCTACTCCTAAACTTTGAAGGTAAGGGTGCGTTTAATACGTGCCTTTTTTTGCTGATGAAAAACTTTATTAATCATTTTGAAGAATTTGTCATTGCCTCGTTACTCGCTGGCATGACACTGATGACGGGCACCAACGTTTTCTTCAGATATGTACTTAAATCAAGTATTGATTGGTCATTTGAATTGACCACATTTATGTTCGCGTGGTTAATCTTTTTAGGCGCGGCTTGGGGTATTCGTTCGGGTGCTCACATTGGCGTTGATGTGTTTGTCAAAAAACTACCGCTTGAACGTCAACGCTTCTTCGCAATTATTGCTACATTGCTCTGCATGCTTTATGCGGGCATTATCTGTTATGGCGCGACGGTTTACGTCAATAAAATAATGGATATTGGCCTGCTGTCACAAGACATTGGTTGGCTGCCACAATGGATCCCTCGTGCTGTCATGCCCTTTAGCTTCGCCCTGATTTTCATACGATTTACGCAAGTCTTGATCAGGCTTATTCAAAGAAAACAATACAACATCGAATTGGTTGACGAGGCACAAGAAGCCATCAACGCTTTTGCACCTTCATCCCCCCTTGCATCGGGAAATAAAAAATGAGTACATTTTCCCTTTTCTTGTTTTTATTCGCCTTTATGTTTTTGAGCATGCCGATCGCCATAGCACTCGGCCTGTCGAGCATGTTGACCATAATCTTTTTTGGTCACGACTCACTGGCCTCACTGGCCTTAAAGTTATTTGAAACGTCAGAACATTACACATTGGTTGCCATACCCTTCTTTATTTTAGGTGGGGCAATGATGTCAACAGGTGGAGTGGCAAAACGCTTAATTCGATTTGCGGTGTCATGCGTAGGTCATATTCGTGGTGGTCTCGCTATCGCAGCAGTGCTAGCCTGTACTTTTTTTGCCGCCGTATCGGGTTCCTCACCTGCAACAGTTGTAGCGATCGGTTCAATCATGATTGCGGGCATGGTGAAAGCTGGTTACACCCAAAACTTTGCAGCAGGTGTGCTCTGTAATGCTGGCACATTGGGCATTTTGATGCCACCCTCGATCGTCATGGTGGTTTATGCTTCTGTCACTGAAGTTTCAGTGGGCCGCATGTTTATCGCCGGCTTAGTACCCGCTATTGTATTAGCCCTAGCTTTAATGATTGCAATCTATATTGCGGCACGAATTAAAAACTTACCCGCGCTACCTGTCGCCTCTTGGAAAGAAATCATCATTTCTGGCCGAGATGCGTTTTGGGGGTTTTTGTTACTCGTCATTATCATGGGTGGCATTTATGGCGGCATTTTCACCCCAACGGAAGCCGCAGCTGTGGCAGCAATTTACGCCGTGTTGATTTCATTTTTTGTTTACCGCGATATTAGTATCAAACAATTACCAAAGGTTTTTATCGACGCGTCAAAAACAACTGTCATGCTGATGTTTATCATCGCCAACGCGATGTTATTTGCTCATGTATTAACGTCTGAACGCATTCCGCAAATGATTGCTGAGCAGATTGTTGCTTTCGGTATGGAACCTTGGATGTTCTTAGTTGTAGTCAATATCATCTTATTGATTGCGGGTAATTTTATGGAACCCACAGCCATCATTTTGATTTTGGCTCCGATTTTCTTTCCCATTGCGGTCAAGCTTGGCATTGACCCCATTCACCTCGGTATTATTATGGTGGTGAATATGGAAATTGGCATGATCACACCACCGGTCGGTCTGAACCTGTTTGTCACGTCAGGCATTACCGGTATGCCGATTATGAACGTGGTGAAAGCCGCAATGCCATGGTTAATGGTTTTGCTGGGTTTCTTGATGGTAATTACTTACGTGCCAGAAATTACGCTGTTCTTGCCTGACACCATTATGGGTAAAGTAACATCGTAGTGCATGCGAAATGATTTAAATGCTTAATTGGCTTATACATAATTTAAGTTCATCATTTAAGCACTGAATATCTAAACTCAGTAAAAGGCAAACGGTTAAGATTTAGAGAGGGCTTGTTTAGCAACAGACAAGCCCTTTTTGTATGATGACTTATCAGATAGGCCTCGGGGCAACGGAAACGACACGTGCTCAACCAACCCTTCCATTTGTCGAACTGATACCGCGCCAATCGTCTTCAAACGATTTATCACGCTCTGCACCAATACTTCAGGTGCTGAAGCCCCAGCCGTAATGCCAATGCGCTTTCGATCAACCAACCAAGCAGGGTCAATAGCCTCTGGGCCATCTATTAAATAAGCTGGAACGTTTAAACGTTCTGCCACTTCACGTAAACGGTTTGAATTTGAACTGTTGGCACTACCAATCACCAGTACTAAATCACTTTGTGGTGCCATTATTTTGACGGCATCTTGTCGATTCTGAGTGGCATAACAAATATCACTTTTCTTGGGCTCAACGATAGATGGAAAGCGCTGCCGCAATGCATCGGCGACGCTTTTGGCATCATCAACTGACAATGTTGTTTGCGTCACAAACGCTAATTTTGAAGTATCTTTAACCACTAATTTTTGAACATCTTCGACTGTTTCAACTAAGTACATGCCATCTTGCGCTTGACCCAAGGTGCCTTCTACCTCAGGGTGGCCGGCATGGCCAATCATAATGACCTCAAGCTGTGCAGCACGCATTTTTGAGACCTCTACGTGCACTTTGGTAACTAAGGGGCAGGTAGCATCAAAAACACGCAATCCACGCGATTCAGCGTCTGCACGAATGGCTTGTGACACGCCGTGCGCTGAAAACACCACGATACCTCCGGCCGGCACTTCCTCTAGTTCTTTGACAAAAACGGCCCCCTTGTCACGCAAATCTTCAACAACAAAACGATTGTGAACAATTTCATGCCGTACATAAATAGGTCGGCCATGAATAGTTAATGCTCGTTCAACGATTTCGATGGCGCGGTCAACACCGGCACAGAAGCCACGCGGTTGCGCGAGGACAACCTCAATAGCGTTATTAGGTACCGATTGAAATGCCACCATCACAAAACCCCTAGTAAGTCGATGTCAATGCGCAAGTCACGCCCTGCTAAGGGGTGATTAAAGTCAAACACCGCAAAATCTTGATCAATTTCTTTTAAAACACCAGCATACTGCCCACCATTTGGTGCGGTGAAATTAACCATGTCGCCAGGAGTGAATTCAGCGTCAGTTTCAACCCCTGCATTTTGAATCAGCATGGCTCGCGTAACGCGCTGCACTAAATCTGGGTTACGGTCACCATAGGCTTGGGTTGCTGCAATATGCAAACTAAAGCAGTCACCCTCAGGTCGCCCAAATAAGGCAATCTCAATACCCGGTGCCCATTGCCCAACACCTAACTGCAAGGTGGCGGGTCTACCGTCAAAAGTGTCAATAAAAGCATTACCAGCCCCCTCGCCACTTTCAATCACGATGCGGTAATGCAAGGTTAGGTATGAATGCTCAAGGACAATTTGAGGCGTTGAATCAGTAGAAATCATAAAGTTATGTCACTGTGTGCGTTGTTTAATTTTGGTATTTTAAAGCCTGCAATATGACACTATGTGAAACACTTGGGCCGGCAGAAAGGCCGCGCGAAAGATTATTTGATCAAGGCGCGCAAACACTAACCGATGCAGAACTTTTAGCCATCATACTCGGTAGCGGTATTCGGGGGCAGCATGCCGTCGCCTATGCCCGAGATTTACTGAATCAATATGGGGGTCTTTCTAATTTATTAAATGCAAGAGCTGACAGATTGATTCAAACCCACGGCCTGGGGCAAGCTAAAGTCTCGGCGATCGTTGCGATTAAAGAACTTTGTACGCGTGCCGCACTAGAGAAAATTAAAGTGGGTGATCTGATGGGGCAACCTGAACATGTCAGGTCGTTTTGTCAACATAAGCTCGCGCATTTGCAGATCGAACATTGCATGGCCATTTACCTGAATGCTCAAAATAGATTAATTACGATTGAGGAAGTTTCGCGCGGCACTCTGACACAAACGTCAATATACCCAAGAGAAATAGTGAAGTCAGCGCTTCAACACCATGCCAGCGCCCTGATTTTGGCGCATAACCACCCATCGGGTTCAGCACAACCCAGTCAAGCTGATATTCATTTGACCACACAACTTAAAAAAGCATTGTATTTAATTGATGTGCAGTTACACGACCATTTAATTGTGTCTGGCCAATATGTGTCGTCTATGGCTGAAATGGGTCATCTTTAACAACCTCTGCCGGTTAAACGCCTAGTTACACCTTTCCCCAAACGAAAAGAACTTTCGAGCGCCCTATTAAACAAAAAAGGTTAGGCTGTATTATCAACAGACTAACCTTTTAAAACACCTTATTTAGAAGCGGTTTTTTGAGTGACAGTATTTAATCGCTAATAAAAAAAGCCTTTTAAACGCGTTCAAAAATAGCCGCAATACCTTGACCACCACCAATGCACATGGTTACAAGTGCATAGCGACCTTTGATGCGATGAAGCTCGTAGAGCGCTTTAGTGGTCACAATGGCACCCGTCGCACCAATCGGGTGGCCTAGAGAAATACCACTACCATTGGGGTTTACTTTGTCGCTATTCAGCTTCAACTCTTTGCTGACTGCGCACGCTTGTGCAGCAAACGCCTCGTTCGCTTCAATGACGTCCATTTGGTCAACAGTTAAACCCGCACGCTTAAGTGCCATATTGCTAGCTGGTACGGGACCGATACCCATGATTTCAGGGTCAACACCCGCATGGGCGTATGCCACCAGCCGAGCCATAGGTTTAGCACCGCTTGATTTGACTGCTTCGCCACTCATTATCAACACTGCAGCTGCGCCATCGTTAATACCTGATGCATTACCTGCTGTGACCGTTCCATTTTCTTTAGCAAAGACCGCGCGCAATTTACCTAAGCTTTCCATCGAGATATCACGACGGGGGTGTTCGTCAACATCAAACGTCGCCTCACCCTTACGCGTTTTAATGATCACCGGCACGATTTGATCTTTAAACCGACCTTCGTCTTGGGCCTGCACAGCGCGGCGATGCGATTCGGTGGCGAGTTTGTCTTGGTCTTCACGGGTAATATCAAATTTTTTAGCGACATTTTCAGCGGTAACACCCATGTGCATACGACCAAATGGGTCTGTTAAAGCACCAACCATCATGTCAACCACTTTTGTGTCGCCCATACGGGCACCAAAACGCATGGTCTCAGATAAATAACCGCCACGACTCATGCACTCAGCGCCGCCGCCGATGGCCATTTCTGTATCGCCCAGCAAAATAGATTGCGAAGCCGAAATAATGGCTTGCAGACCCGAGCCGCATAAACGATTAACGTTAAATGCCGAAACGCTGTGGGGTAAGCCACCATTAACAGCTACGACACGCGATAAATACATGTCTCGCGGTTCGGTATGAACCACATGACCAAACGCAAGATGCCCAATTTGCGCGGGGTCAGCCCCGCTTCGCTCAAGAACAGCTTTAACAACTGTTGTACCCAAATCGCAGGGGGACACATCTTTCAAACCACCCCCAAAATCACCAATTGCCGTTCTAGCGGCCGCAACGACGAAAACCTCACGCATGTTTCACTCCTTAATAAAGTTGTTTTAAATACCCCTTGAGGATAACTCAAGGTAGAGCAAAAAAAACTTATCATGTTCCCTAAGATGGTTTCAGTAATCAGTTTTCTTTTCTATTTTAAGTATCGGTTATATGCGTCATGAATACGCCATCTCAACATTTTACAGATCCATTTTTTTAGTACTTTAGACCATTGGTTTAGGCAATTCAGCCCCAAAGTGGCAAAACCCTCAGACTCCACTTGATTTAATGCGTGTTTTTACGGTATAGTAGCGTGCTTGAATCGTATAAAATCTATCTAATTGAAGGTGCAGCTATGGCACGAGTCTGCCAAGTAACAGGTAAAAGCCCCATGTCGGGCAACAATGTTTCACACGCAAACAACAAAACCAAACGTCGTTTCTTGCCTAACCTACAGTCACGTCGGTTTTGGGTTGAAAGCGAAAACCGCTGGGTTCGCCTGCGTGTTTCAGCCAACGGTATTCGTACCATTGACAAAAACGGTATCGACGTTGTGCTCGCTGAAATACGCGCGAATGAACTACGCGTTAATACGCAAGCGGCTTAAAGGGGCAAATCATGGCAAAAGGTACACGCGAAAAAATTAAGCTTGAGTCAACTGCTGGCACAGGCCATTTTTATACAACCACTAAAAATAAACGTTCAACACCTGACAAACTGTTGATGAAAAAGTACGATCCAGTTGCACGCAAACACGTCGACTACAAAGAAACTAAATTAAAGTAATGTTTACGTCAATGTTATTGGTTGTGTTTACGCCTCTAACATAACTTAAAACACCCATAACTTTGGGGCTTAATGCGACAAAGTATTCAATAAACCCCGCCTGTGCGGGGTTTATTCGTTTAAGCCACACCTATAATGTAAGGCTTAAATCAGCCTTCATAACCAACCCTACCCCAAAGCACCTAAACTAAAGCATGCAAGAAAAATACTCACCCACATCTGTCGAAGCCCATGCCCAATCACAATGGGTAAAACATGACGTTTATCGCGTGACCGAGCAGGCTGTTGATGCTCAAGGTAACCCTAAGCCAAAGTTTTACTCATGCTCAATGTTGCCTTACCCCAGCGGCAAGCTACATATGGGGCATGTACGCAACTACACCATTAATGACATGATGACGCGGCAACTTCGTATGCGGGGTTACAACGTGCTCATGCCGATGGGGTGGGACGCTTTTGGCATGCCGGCTGAAAATGCAGCCATCAAATCAAAAGTCCCCCCTGCTCGCTGGACATACGAAAACATTGCTTACATGAAAAAGCAAATGAATGCGATGGGGTTAGCTATAGATTGGTCACGTGAAATGTGTGCGTGCGACCCGCAGTATTACAAATGGAACCAATGGCTTTTTCTAAAAATGCTTGAAAAAGGCATTGCTTATCAAAAAACTCAGATGGTCAACTGGGACCCTGTTGACAACACTGTGCTGGCTAATGAGCAAGTGATTGATGGACGTGGGTGGCGCTCTGGCGCTTTAGTGGAAAAGCGAGAAATTCCTGGCTACTATTTAAAAATTACTGATTATGCACCCGAGCTGCTTGAGTACGCACAAAATGGTTTGCCGGGCTGGCCTGAGCGCGTTCGCCTCATGCAAGAAAACTGGTTGGGCAAAAGTGAAGGCGTTCGGTTTGCTTTTAAGCACGACATAAAAGACTCACAAGGCCATTTGATTCAAGATGGCCAAATGTTTGTGTTCACGACCCGCATTGATACCTTAATGGGTGTGACTTTTTGTGCCGTAGCACCCGAGCACCCCATAGCGCAGCTAGCCGCTCTAGACAACCCCCCTATGTCGGCCTTTATCGAGACATGCAAAGCAGGTGGTACAACCGAAGCAGAGCTTGCCACCCGTGAAAAAGAAGGTATGGCGACAGGGTTGTTTGTCAAACACCCCTTCACTCAAGAAGCCATTGAAGTGTGGGTGGGTAACTATGTGTTGATGTCATATGGTGATGGAGCTGTCATGGGCGTACCCGCTCATGATGAGCGTGATTTTACTTTCGCTTTGAAATACAAGTTGGCGATTAAACAAGTCGTTCAAGTCGGTGAACATCAATTTGATACAGAAAAATGGCAAGCTTGGTATGCCGATAAAGCCAGCGGTCACTTGATTAACTCTGATAAATTTTCAGGAAAGACTTCAAAAGAAGCCATGACTGAAATAGGTCAAGTGCTTGAAGATCAAGGCGTTGGCAAACGCCAAACGACGTGGCGCTTACGCGACTGGGGCATTTCGCGTCAACGTTATTGGGGCACGCCCATTCCCATCATTCATTGTGATGAATGCGGTGCGGTACCTGTACCTGAAAAAGACTTGCCGGTTGTTTTACCTGACGACCTTATTCCTGATGGGTCGGGCAACCCACTCGCCAAACATGCTGCGTTTTTAAATTGTGCTTGCCCAACCTGCGGCAAACCAGCACAACGCGAAACTGACACGATGGACACTTTCGTAGATTCGTCTTGGTACTTTATGCGCTACACATCACCTGGAAATGTTTTAGCTATGGTTGATACCCGTAACGATTACTGGATGCCAATGGATCAATACATTGGCGGCATTGAGCATGCTGTTTTGCACTTGTTATATGCCCGCTTTTGGACAAAAGTCATGCGTGATATGGGTTTAGTCAAGTTTGACGAGCCCTTTACACGTTTACTGTGTCAAGGAATGGTGCTTAATCATATCTACTTCGAGCGTAACGCTAAAGGCGGTATAGAGTACCATTGGCCTCAAGACGTTGAAAACCTCTTCGATGAGCGTGGCGCCATAGTCGGTGCAAAGCATCGTCAAGATGGTCGTGCCATTGAATATGGTGGTATGGGCACCATGTCTAAGTCAAAGAATAACGGTGTCGACCCACAGGCTTTGATTGAACGACAAGGTGCTGATACCGCACGACTATTTGTCATGTTCACTAGCCCGCCTGAGCAAACACTTGAATGGTCAGACTCAGGCATTGACGGCTCAATGCGCTTTATTAAGCGCGTCTGGTCACAAGCCTATAACCAGCATCCGACCATTCAATTGCAGTTGCAGCTGCAAAGCGCACAAAAACCTGACTGGAAGCAAGCAAGCACCGCTGTTAAACAACTTCGCTTTGATATTTACACGCTACTCAAACAAGCTGATTTTGATTATGAGCGTATGCAATACAACACGGTGGTGTCAGCCTGCATGAAAATGCTAAACACCATTGAGTCGGCTAAGCTTGAACACGATGTGCATCAAAGCGCCGTGATCACCGAAACCATGAGTATTTTGTTGCGAGTACTTTACCCTGTTGTGCCGCATTTAACCTGGACACTTTGGAACGAGCTGGGTTTTGCTGCTGTGTCAGGAGATTTACTTGACACGGCTTGGCCAACAGTCGATGAAAGTGCTCTTGAGACCGATGAAATAGAGTACATGTTACAAATCAATGGCAAGCTCAGGGGTTCAATTAAGGTGGCTACGGCTGCCAGTAAAGATGAGATTGCCAACTTGGCACAACAGCATGAGGCTGTCATCAAATTTTTAGCTGGTCAAGCGCCTAAACGTGTGATTGTCGTGCCGGGTAAACTGGTTAATGTAGTGGGCTAACTAAATACAAGGTATGGTCATGTTTGAATGCGTACGTTTACTGACTCGACTACCACTATTCGCCCTTTTAATCGGGTTAACGGGTTGTGGTTTTCAAATGCAGGGGTCAACCCCCCTACCCTTTGACACCCTGTCAATCACGATTCCTGAAAACACTCAGTTTGGTGCTGATATTCGTCGCGCCATTAAAGCCGCCTCGCCCAACACCACCATTATTGAGCCCAGTGATAGCGCCACGGCTTTCGTAAGCACCCCAAATACTCAGTTAAGCAACGTTGGTTCAATGACCAGCACCCTATCAGTTGCTAATAACCTTAACAAACAGCAGCCTGCCTCGGAACCTTATCAGGCTCAGCTTCAACAAATCAGCGAGGTACGTAATGCACGGGCCGTCTCGTTAAATGCACAAGGTCGTGTTGAAGAGTATGAGCTAACTTTAAAGTTTGTATTTCGTATTGTTAACTCAAAGAATCAAATCATCTTACCCGACACAAACTTGACTTCAATTCGCGAGCTACCGTTCGACGATCGCGTGGTTCAAGCCAAAGAAAGTGAACAAGCTACATTATTTCGCGATATGCAAAAGAGCTTAGTGGCTCGCATTATTCGACGCATTACCGCCCCCGACGTGCGGCAGAGTTATGAGGCGCTATTAGCCCCACCTAAAAATGAAGAGGGCGAAGGTAACGGTGAACCGGTTGTGAACGCTTTACCCAAAGCAGCCCCACCCCCTATACCTTCATTTCGATAATGAACAGAGCATGGCCACTCAAAACGCTAATTTTCTAAGCAAACTCGCCCGATCCGAAGTTGAATTTCCAGCTTTATGCGTCATCACGGGCAATGAAATACTTTTAGTGATTGAAGCCCACGATCAACTCAGAGAGGCTGCACGCAACGCCGGCTTCACTGAGCGCACCCGCTTAGTACTTGATTCACGTAGCGATTGGTCTCAGCTCTCAACCGCCTCAGGTTCGGGCTCACTCTTTGGTGATAAACAGCTTATTGATATTGCCCTGCCCACGGGCAAGCCGGGGAAAACAGGTGGCGACGCCTTGTTTGCATTGGCCAATCGTTGTGCAGGTAGACAAGCTGACGATGTACTGACTTTTTTACAGCTACCAAAACTTGAAACGGCAACCAAAGAAAGTAAGTGGGCTAAGGCCATTTTTGCTACAGCAACTGTTATTGAGCTAGCCGATATAAACCGGGCGAACTTAGCCATTTGGGTAGGTGAACGTTTGGCTCGACAACAACAAACGGCGCGAAGTGAAGGCTTACAATGGTTGGCAGATAAAGTTGAAGGTAACTTACTGGCTGCCCATCAAGAAATACTCAAATTAGGCTTACTTTACCCAGAAGGCGAAATAAGCCTGATGCAAATTCAAGATGCGGTGCTTGATGTGGCACGTTACAACGTATTTGCTTTACGTGATGCCATGCTGTCGGGTCAAACCAATCGTATGATCAAAATTCTAGAGGGTTTGCGCGCTGAGGGTGAAGCATTGCCCCTAGTGCTATGGGCTGTCGGTGAAGAAATTCGTACTCTTGCTCGTATTGCCCTAGCTCAAAAAAATGGTCAAGACCGTTTCAGTGCTTTTAAATCAATGCGTATTTTTGGTCAACGTGAAGCCCTCGTGAAGCAAGCGCTTGATAGAGTGCCAGCAAACCAATGGCCCATGGCCGTCGCCCATGCACATGAGGTTGATCGATTGATCAAAGGTATTGCAGTGCCTGGAAAACTTAATAATGCATGGGACGAAATGGCTAGGCTGATGATGCGAGTGGGTGTTAGCCGGGCAGGCTAAACTAGCCCATACTTTGCTAGGTTAAAAATCATGACAACGATGAACATCGAAACGCACGTAAATCTTTTAGGTCAACAAGCAAAACGCGCTGCGCGTGAGATGTTGCGGGCAAGTGGTACGCAAAAGGCGCATGCCTTAGAGTCCATGGCTGAAGGCGTGTTGGCTGCGCGCGCTGAACTTAAACAGGTCAATAAGCAAGATGTTGAAAAAGCGCAAGCTCAACAACTTGAGGCGCCGCTAATTGACCGACTATTGATGACTGACAAAACCATTGATCACATGGCGCAAGGCTTACGCCAAATTGCACTCATGTCCGATCCTGTAGGTAGCTTGGGCCCCACCAGCATTCGGCCCAATGGCATGCATGTATCACAAATGCGTGTCCCACTTGGTGTGATTGGTATTATTTACGAATCTCGGCCAAACGTTACGATTGATGCGGCGGCTTTGTGCCTCAAGTCAGGCAATGCCTGCATTTTGAGAGGGGGCAGTGAGGCTTTTTATAGCAACATACGTTTGGGTGAAATCATTTCAGCCGGTTTAGCAGCTGCCGACTTACCCTCGCAAGCGGTACAGATGGTTGAAACTACTGACCGTGCTGCAGTCGGTCACTTGGTCACACTAACTGACTACATTGATGTCATTGTGCCGCGTGGCGGCAAAAGCTTAATTAGTCGTCTGGCAAAAGAAGCGACCGTCCCCATGATCAAACACCTAGACGGCAATTGCCATGTATATGTTGATCAAGCTGCAGATTTAACCATGGCCGAAGAGATTGCGTTCAACGCTAAAACCTATCGTTACGGCGTGTGTGGCGCTATGGAAACGTTACTTGTGCATGAAAGCGTTGCGGCTGAATTTTTACCCTGCATTGCACAACGTTTACAGGTACATGGTGTCGAATTACGCGGGTGCACCCAAACACTTAAAATCGTACCTTCAGCCCAGTTAGCAACCGAAGAAGATTGGGGAACCGAGTATTTAGGCCCTATATTAGCTATCAAAGTCGTGCCCAATATTGATACGGCCATGTCACATATTGCACAGTGGGGTTCAGGCCATACAGATTCAATTGTGACGCAAGACATTGAAACAGCTGAGCGTTTTCAACGTGAGGTTGACTCCAGTTCGGTATACGTTAATTTACCCACTTGTTTTGCTGACGGCTTTGAATATGGGTTGGGTGCTGAAATTGGTATTTCAACCAACCGTCTGCATGCTAGAGGCCCCGTTGGGCTCGAGGGTCTCACCACTTATAAGTGGGTGTTGCGCGGTCATGGACAAACACGGGGTTAGTATCATTTATTCCTAACGCCAAATGGGGTGAACGTTAAAAAAAACCCATAGGGAATCGTTTTATTAAGTGCAGTTCAACGTTCAATTCAACGTGCAATTCAACGAATTAAAACGGATATTAAATATGCTTTGGGTTAAAACGTTTCATATTGTTTTTGTTGCCTCTTGGTTTGCAGGTCTGTTTTATTTACCGCGCATTTACGTCAACTTGGCCCAAACCGATGACCCTAAGGTTTACGACATCCTAGTGGGCATGTCGCGACGATTGTTTCGATTCATGACCATTTTAGCGGTGCCGGCTGTATTACTGGGGCTTTGGCTATACCTGTACTATGGCATTGGCTATGGTGCAACACAAGGGTGGATGCATCTGAAACTACTTTTGGTTGTGGTGATTCTGGGCTACCACCACGCCTGTTCCATTTATCTCAAACGTTTTGAAACCAAACAAAATCGGCACTCGCATGTCTATTTTCGTTGGTTTAATGAAGTACCCGTTTTGCTCTTAATTGCCATCACTGCGCTGGTCATTATCAAGCCTTTTATTTTGATTTAATTACCTTAAGCGACACATGACTGACAACACGAAACCCTCCTCACCAAAAACTTTGACCCTTAAAGCAAAGAACTCTGAATCATCGGCTAATGGTACAGGTAGGTCATCAGACTCGCCCGTTTTACGCCGCTTAAGGTCTGATGCCAGTTCAGTCAAAACAGGGGCAAGAGCGCATGCGGTTGCGCGTTTACGCGTCGAACGCAACAAAACTTCACCAACCCCAGAAACAACTGCAGTGGCTAAGACACGCAGGCCTGCTCGAGCAGACGCTAAACCAAATCGCAACGGCCATCGGCAGTCAAGCACTCGTGATACTCACCCATCAAACGACCGAGCAGCTCGTCAAACAGCTGATAGCTCAGATAAGCCCAACAATCATCAGCGTGTTGCACGCCATTCACCTAAACATAGTGAACCCGTTTCACAAACTTTTAAGGTGTTTGCACCCTGCCCTAGTGGTCTTGAATACATGCTTGAAGAAGAACTTGTACAACTTGGTTTTGAAGACGTTCAAAGGGGTCGAGCTGGGTGTCATTTTGTTGCAGATTGGTCTGGGGTGATGCGAGCCAACCTGATGAGCCGCATTGCCACTCGCATTTTGGCGCGAGTGGGCCACGGCAACGTTTACACAGAAGACGATATTTATGCCCTCACTCAAAGCGTTGAGTGGGAACGTTGGTTTGGCGCGGAGCGCACTTTACGGGTTGATACCTCAGCGATTCGTAGTCCAATGAAGAGCTTGCAGTTTTGCAACCTCGTCGCTAAAGACGGCATTTGCGATCGCTTACTTGACCTTGAAGGCGAACGCCCATCTATAGATACAGTTAGACCCGATGCACGGGTACATGTTTTTTTAGACGAAACTACCGCGACCCTATACTTGGACACATCAGGCGAGTCACTGTTCAAACGAGGTTGGCGTTTTGACAAAGGCGAAGCCCCACTTCGAGAAAACCTGGCTGCCGGCTTACTGGCACTCTCAGGCTGGCAACCTCACATACCCTTGTTTGACCCCTTTTGTGGAAGCGGCACGATTTTGATTGAAGCGGCCTGGATATCACTCAACATACCGCCCGGCATTCATCGCCCCTTTGCATTTGAACGGTTACGCAACCACGATAGCCGGCGCTGGCAAGAGATGCTTGACCATGCTCGGCTCAATATTAAGCCTGCACTTGAGGCGCCAATTGTAGGTATTGATATTGACCCCCAAGCGATCGAAGCCGCACTGAGCAATGCCGAGCGTTCAGGTCTTGACCCGACTTGCCTAGATTTCTCTATCAGCGATGCGGTGTCAACACTACCCCCTTGTGAGCCTGGGTTCATTGTGACCAACCCACCCTATGGTGATCGATTAGATACCTATGACTTATCGTTATGGAAAGAATGGGCGCAGCAGCTCAAACAACACTTTGCAGGCTGGCAACTGCACGTCATTTCATCTGACCGCGACTTACCCAAGCACTTGCGTTTGAAGCCACGACTTAAAACGCCTGTTTACAATGGGGCTCTTGACTGTCGCTTATTTGCATTCGATCTGGTGGCAGCCAGCTATCGTGACCCCCAAGCGCACAACACGCGATAATGTGATTATGGCTTCAACAACTTTCCCACCTATCACGCTCAGCTTTCCTCCTGCAGCAACCCGGTTAAAGCGCTTCGCCTCAATGATGTACGAGGGTGTGTTGCTTTTTGCGGTGGTATTTATAGCGGGTTATTTATTTGACACCCTCACGCAAAGTCGTCACGCTTTAATGTTTCGTGGTGCACGACAAGTGTGGTTGTTCTGTGCCATCGGTTTTTACTTTTTAATTTGTTGGTATAGGGGTGGCCAAACACTTCCAATGAAGGCTTGGCATATTAAACTGGTTAGCGTTGATGGCAGTCGGCCTGCGGCTTGGCAGCTGATGATGCGCTATGTGCTGTGTTGGCCTCTACCCCTTTTGGGTGCAGCATTCATTCAAGTGTTATCTATCAGTACAGGTTGGGCGTCTGTTGATATGTTGATTGTTGCCACGCCCTTTCTTATTTTTATTCCCACCTGGTTTATAACTGATGGTCAGTTTCTACACGACCGCTGGGCCCGAACCGCTCTCATTCATGTGCCTAAAAAAAATGCCACTGTATCAACTTGATCATAATATTCCCCAGGTTGCCGCCAGCGCCTGGATATTTGAAAATGCCGTGATTATTGGCGACGTGACCATTGGCGAGCACGCCAGCATTTGGCCTAACGTCACCGTTCGTGGTGATAATGCACCCATCGTCATTGGCAACGGCACCAATATTCAAGAGGGTAGCGTTTTACATGTCGATGCTGACGCGCCTTTGACCATTGCTCATAACGTCACTGTTGGGCATCAAGCCATGTTGCACGGTTGCTTCATTGAGTCGGGTGCGTTAATTGGTATGCAGGCTATTGTCTTAAATCATGCACGTATTGGGCAAGATTGTTTGATCGGGGCGGGTGCCATTGTGCCTGAAGGTAAAATTATTCCACCGCGTAGCTTAGTGATTGGGGTCGGAAAAATTTTACGCACCCTTACTGATGAAGAAGTGGCTAACATCAAAGCAGGCAATCTTCATTATCAAGAACGGGCTGCGGTTTACCGCCGGTCATTAAAACGCCTATAACAATTTAGCTTTGTTTGTGAGGTTGTGTTGATGGCTGACTGCTACAGATGATATCGTTAACTTCAAAAACTATCTTTTTTTCGTCTTTATCTTAACGACATGTCAAATATACTAAAAAAATTCCTATTTGAAGATAGACGTATTCGCGTCTGTAGTGTGCATCTTGAAGACGTTTGGCAACAAACGGTTGCGCGCCAAAGTTACCACCCTGCCGTTCAAAACGTGTTGGGCGAGTTATTGGCTGCGGCGACATTGTTAGCGTCAAGCCTCAAGTTTGACGGCTCACTGTTGTTACAAATTCAAGGTACGGGCCCTATTCGCTTGCTGGTGGTTGAGTGCCGGGCTGATATGAGTTTTCGTACGACGGTAAAAATGAGTGACCTAGCCATTGACGAGCATAATCAAAGCTTTAAAGACTTAATCGACCCCGATGGGTTGGGTCGGTTTGTGGTGATACTTAAACCACCTGAAGACAACCTTGATCGCCAACCCTACCAAGGTGTGATTGCGCTTGAGGGTTCAACAGTGGCGCAAGTGCTTGAGTTTTATATGTTGCAATCTGAACAGCTTGAAACACGCTTATGGCTTGCGAGTAATGATCAGCAATGCGCTGGCCTTATGCTACAAAAAATGCCTGAAAAAGGTGGCCTTGTTGATGATACTGCCACTCAAGATACTGAGTCAGATAATTGGGCGATTGCTGTTCATCTGTGCGAAACGTTGTCACAAGACGATTTACTAACGCTTGATCAAGATACGCGCCTTCATCGACTGTTTTGGCAAACGCCTGTTTTGAATTTAGAAAATACCCGTCTCACATGGCGTTGCGGTTGTTCGCGTGGTCGTGTGATTGGCATGTTGCAAATGCTGGGGCAAGATGAGGTTGAATCAATCTGTGCAGAGCAAGGGCTCGTAACGGTTTCTTGTGAGTTTTGCAACACGCCATATGTATTTGACCGTGTCGATGTAGCGATGTTGTTTGCCCCTCCGGGGCCGACGTCTGACGTGACAATTCATTGAGCTAGTATCGGATGTAACGATTGCCAAGCCACAGCCGCCTTTGTTTTCATCTTAAATCTCTTTTGTAAATCTCATTTTATACACTTTATTTTACAAATTGTACTCACCTTGGTTATTTCAAAATCAGTGTAGGTAGGGTTTTTGTTTACTTCACCATAGGTCGAGCTGGGTTACCAATAACCGTTGCGCCCGGCGCCACACTTTTAGTCACCACCGCTCCCATACCCACCACAGCGCCACGACCAATCACGAGTGGGCGACCGGGCTCGCCTTGTTTAATGATGGCGCCTGTACCGATGTAGGCATGGTCTTCAATGACGACATTGCCATTACATTTAACACTGGGGGCAAAGGTGACGTAATCACCTATTATGCAGTCGTGTGCAACATAACTATAAATATTGGCATGAAAGTGCATGCCGATTTGTATATTGCTCGTTAGCATCACAAAGGGGCTCAGTATGGCGCCTTCGCCGATTTGGACATTGTCCATCTGCACAACGTTTGCAGCACGCACTTCAAAGAATTGAACACCATTATGATGACAACGTTCTACTAAATTTTGCCGTACAGTGCTATTGGCAATGGCAATATTGATATGTCGACTTTGAGCGGGTAACGTTAACCAATTAGCGTACGTCATGACCTTGTGACCATTCATCGATGAGTCAGGGGGTGTGTCATCAACAAAAACAAGCTGATGCATTTCACCTAATGCAGACCATTGCGAACGTGCCAGTGGCATCACTTCTCGCCCAAATCCACTTGCCCCAAAAATTGCGATTGACTTCATAGTTTGTTTTATTTCTTAAGGTTAATGAGACAATTTAAGAACGGCCACGCCCACCACGATTAAACCCACACCTAAGTATCGGCCCAAGCTACTGGCATCACCAAAAAATACAATACCTACTAAAAAAGTGCCGGCGGCGCCTATACCAGTCCAGATTGCATAAGAGGTGCCAATAGGTATTTGCTTTTGTGCCAACCATAACAGTAACCCGCTTATACCTATACAAACGACAGCAATGAAAATGCCGACTATACGCGTGTCGGTTTTTTGTGTGAGTTTAAGACCAACTGGCCAACCAACTTCAAACAACCCCGCTGTTAAAAGATAGAGCCAAGCCACGTTTAATTCCTTGAAATATGAAGATTGATTAATTTGTCTAGCCACATCTTGACACATTCAAAAAAAACATCAAGATACAAAACGCTTACCCCGAACGCAAAGCAAAAAGCCATGCAGCATCACGAAATTAAGATGAGTAAATAGATGAATACACAATCACCTGACAAAACAAATGATTAATCGATTATTAAGGCCACAAAGCGGCTCAGCCATGGTTGAGTTTTGCATCGCTATGCTACCCATCATCATGCTGGGCAGTTTAATACTAGAGGTAACGTACTGGCATACAGCACGTCAACGATTGGCTTTAGCAATGAGTCAAGCGGTTGATTTAGCGGCCATGCAACATGGTGCAGAGTCGGTCGCATGGCTATATTTAAAACACAAACGACCTGAACTAAACATTCAAGCACAAGATGTTCAAGCGACGCCTGACACAGCAACCATTTTTTCTGAGTTTGCAGACCCTGCATTGAGTCGCCAATTTGGGCAGCCCACCATTCGCCATGATTTTTTGATGGCACAACATGAAAAGTATAGATCTCGTGGTTGGTCCAGTGGTCGTGGGCCGCTTTCTGGGAAAACCATACTAGAGGCGAATACCTTGAGCTTAACAGTCACCGGTTGGCATAGACCTTACCTGTCTTGGTTAGGTGCCGTCATGCAGCTTAGGCAGGGGTATGGTCGCATTGCTATTCGCATCACGCAAAGCGCTTTAATGCAAAGTCATCGATTTAAACCCAAGGGAAATAGTCATTTCAAAAAGAATCGTTATGTAAATAACGGTTCACCCAATCTGATTACAAAAGCGACAAATTATTCAACTTTGGCATCTCCGTCAGATCAAGCAGCTAAATGGGCTCAATCTGCTCAGTCGGCTCAGCTAGGTCAAGCTGGTCAATCAGTTCAGTCAGCTCAGGCATCTAATACAAATAAATCAGCTATGAACCATAACGATCAACAGTCTAATCAACCCTATGTTCCCAAAGCTTGGGAAGGTGCAGAGCAAACAAGTCAAGCCTGTGGGGCGGGTGAGTGCTGTTCAGATCAGCCCGTAAGCATGGAATGAATGCGAAGCGTAGCATTAGGTTAGGTTATGCTTATGTGGTTTTGTCATGAGCTTAGGGTTTTTTTGATTTAGAAGGGGTTGTTGCCGGTATGGCCTGCCCCTTTGGCACAATCTGAACAAACAATTCGTCGTTATGTGCCAAACCAAGGTCAGTACGCGCCCGTTCTTCAGCTGCTTCAGTACCCGATCGCAAATCTTCTACCTCGGCTAACATGGCTTGGTTACGGGCTTTTAAACCATCATTTGATTCACGATGTTCAGCTACATTTGCTTCAAGGTTCCGAACAGCCAACCAGCCACCATTCCCCAACCAAAGTGGGTATTGAATCAATGCAACAAGAAGCACTAATGCAAGAAACAAAATGCGCATAGTGGGAGCTAATTAGCGGTTATCGCAAGTTATAGAAAGCTTCACGTCCTGGGTAGGTTGCCACCTCAGCCAACTCTTCCTCAATGCGAAGTAACTGGTTGTATTTTGCCATGCGATCTGAACGTGAAAGAGAACCTGTTTTAATTTGCATGGCATTAGTCCCCACAGCAATATCAGCAATGGTTGAATCTTCAGTTTCTCCCGAGCGATGCGACACCACAGAGGTATAGCCATGACGTTTGGCCATTTCAATCGCGGCAAAGGTTTCGGTTAACGTGCCAATTTGATTAATCTTAATCAAGATTGAATTAGCCACACCTTGGTCAATACCTTGCTTAAGAATTTTCGTGTTGGTGACAAACAAATCATCACCGACGAGCTGTACTTTTTTACCCAACTGATCGGTCAAGATTTTCCAGCCTTCCCAGTCGTTTTCGGCCATGCCGTCTTCAATAGAAATGATGGGGTATTTATCGCACCAGGCAGCTAGTAAGTTACTAAGCTCTGTGCTAGTCAATGAAATATTGCCCTCACCTGCCAAATGATATTTACCATCGCGGTAAAACTCTGAGGCGGCACAATCAAGTGCCAACGCCATGTCGGTACCGGCTTCATAACCCGCACTTTCAATTGCACGCAAAATAAGCTCAATAGCTGATTCATGACTGTCAACGCTCGGGGCAAAGCCACCTTCGTCACCCACAGCTGTCGACATGCCTAAACTATCAATTATTTTCTTTAAGGCATGAAATGTTTCTGCGCCCATTTGTAGGGCTTGACGAAAACTTTTTGCACCGATGGGCACAATCATAAATTCTTGTATGTCAAGCGTATTATTGGCGTGAGCGCCGCCATTAATGACGTTCATCATCGGTACAGGCATACTCATAGGGCCACTTCCCCCAAAGTAACGAAATAATGACAAGCCTGACTCGTCTGCAGCCGCGCGGGCAACAGCCATACTAACGGCCAACATCGCATTTGCGCCCAGACGAGATTTGCTTTCAGTACCGTCTAATTCGATTAAGGTGCGGTCAATAAACGTTTGTTCTTGTGCGTCAAGACCCATCAAAGCTTCAGAGATCTCGGTGTTGACGTTTTCAACCGCTTTCAATACACCCTTACCTAAATAACGGCTGACATCGCCATCGCGCAGTTCAATTGCCTCGCGTGAACCGGTTGACGCGCCAGAGGGCACTGCAGCACGGCCCATTGCACCTGATTCAAGCAGTACATCACACTCTACAGTGGGGTTGCCACGAGAGTCTAGAATTTCTCGGCCGACGATATCTACAATTGCACTCATTTATTTTCCTTTATTCGATTCAAAAAAAACAAAAGTTCTTAAAGTTCAATATAAGTTGTTAGTTGGTTGATATCTTAAACATTAAAACAATTCAACCCAAAAATTAGTACTTAAGGGTGTCGTTAATTTGGTTTTCTAAAAACCCACCCGCTTTCGTACATTGATCGAGTTTCTTAAGAACCGTTAACAGTTGCTTCATGTGCTGAAGTGGCACAGCATTTGGGCCATCAGACAAAGCCTGAGCTGGGTTGGGGTGTGTTTCCATAAAGATTCCCGCCACACCTGCTGCAATGGCTGCACGCGCTAGAACAGGAACAAACTCTCTTTGTCCACCAGAAGAACTACCTTGACCACCTGGCAGCTGTACAGAATGCGTAGCGTCAAACACGACCGGGCAACCTGTTTCACGCATGATGGCAAGGCTGCGCATGTCAGAAACCAGGTTGTTGTAACCAAATGATGCGCCCCGCTCACAAACCATAATCTGCGGTGTCATGCCCGTTTTTTGCGCGGCAGCCTTTGCTTTAAGCACAACTTGCTGCATATCATGGGGGGCTAAAAACTGCCCTTTCTTAATATTGACGGGTATACCGCTTACCGCACACGCTTCAATAAAGTCAGTTTGTCTACATAAAAAAGCAGGTGTTTGAAGCACATCAACGACTTGTGCAGCAGCTTTAATTTGATCAATATCGTGTACGTCCGTTAGAACTGGCACACCAAGTTGAGACTTGACGTCAGCCAAAATTTGTAGCCCTTGATCGATGCCGGGGCCACGATAAGATTGCCCTGAACTACGGTTTGCCTTATCAAACGAACTTTTATAAATGAAAGGAATGCCCAGCGCAGTCGTGATTTCTTTCAAGGCGGCGGCTGTATCAAACGCCATGTCTCTTGATTCAATTACGCAGGGCCCCGCAATCAAAAAAAAAGGCTGGTCAAGACCTATCTGAAAGTGGCCTAACCTCATGCGATTGTCTCTTGATGTTTGCTCTTAAAGGCTAAGGCGGCATTGATAAAGCTGGTAAATAAAGGGTGGCCATCGCGTGGGGTTGACGTGAACTCAGGGTGAAACTGTACGCCCACGAACCAAGGGTGGGCAGGCAATTCCATTATTTCAGGTAAGTTTTCAGTCGGGGTACGCGCACTGATGACCATACCTGCCGCTTCAAGTCTTGGCACATAGACGTTATTGACTTCGTAGCGATGACGATGGCGTTCGTTAACCTCGACACCATAAATTTGGCTTGCGAGCGTGTTGGGTTTAACTGGGCAACGTTGTGAACCTTTACGCATGGTGCCGCCAAAATCAGAGTCGGTTGTACGCACTTCAGTGAGCCCCTCACGGTCTTGCCATTCGGTAATTAAAGCCACGACGGGGTTGGGTGAACTGGGGTCAAACTCAGTGCTGTTAGCACCACCCAAACCCACAACGTTGCGGGCAAATTCAATTACGGCCAACTGCATACCTAAACAAATACCCAGGTACGGCCTGTTTTTTTCACGGGCATACCGTATAGCGGCAATTTTGCCTTCGGTACCTCGTTTACCAAAACCACCTGGAACCAGTATGGCGTCAAACTTGGCTAAAGCATCAGTTCCTTGGGTTTCTAAATCTTCAGAGTCAATGTAGCTCACCTTAACCTTTGATCGGGTGTAAATACCGGCATGAATAAGGGCTTCAGCCAGTGATTTATATGACTCAGTCAAATCAACATACTTGCCAACCATTGCAATTTCAACGCTATGCTCGGGGTGATTGAGTGCGTAAACGAGGTTGTCCCACATTGATAAGTCAGCAGCAGGTTCGTTCAAACCCAATACCTCACAGATTAAATTATCAAGCCCTTGTTTGTGCAGCATAGAGGGTATTTGATAGATTGATTCAGCGTCCCAAACCGAAATAACGGCATCAAGCGGCACATTGGAAAACATTGAGATTTTGGCGCGATCTTCGTCTGGTATTGGACGGTCTGCACGACACAGAAGCGAGTGAGGAATAATGCCAATTTCACGCAGTTTTTGAACAGAATGTTGAGTGGGTTTGGTTTTGAGCTCGCCCGCGGTGGCAATGTAAGGCACCAAGGTCAAGTGAACAAATGCGGTTTGATGGCGCCCTAAACGAACGCTCATTTGGCGCACGGCCTCTAGAAACGGCAGCGATTCAATATCACCCACTGTGCCACCAATTTCAACTATAGCCACATCGGTTTCGCCTTGCCAGGCTTGCGTCGCACCACGAACAATAAAATCTTGAATTTCATTGGTAATGTGGGGAATGACTTGAACTGTTTTACCCAAATAATCACCACGACGCTCTTTACGTAAAACAGATTCGTAAATTTGACCCGTCGTAAAGTTATTCGCCTTGCGCATTTTTGAGGAAATAAAACGCTCGTAATGCCCAAGATCTAGGTCAGTTTCGGCGCCATCTTCTGTAACAAAGACCTCACCATGTTGAAACGGGCTCATGGTGCCTGGGTCAACATTGATGTAGGGGTCAAGTTTAAGTAGTGTGACCCGCAAGCCACGCGACTCTAAAATGGCGGCTAAAGACGCAGCTGCGATGCCCTTACCAAGAGAGGACACCACACCGCCTGTTACAAATACGTATTTTGTCATAGCTATGGCACCCCTTAACAGGGCGCTCGCAGGAAATTTGAATTATACAGACACTGGCTCGGTTTTCGTTAAAAGCCAGTCTAACGGGGCTCCAGATAAGTTTGGTGCCAGTTTAGAGCGCACCCAGTGGTGATATTGATTCAGCCAATCAAGCTCGTGCAGGCGCAATGCATGTAAATCGATACATCGCGTGTCAATTGGGCAAACAGTTAGCGTTTCAAATGATAAAAAGCGACCGAATACCGACTCACCCGCCTCTTGGCAACATATTAGGTTTTCAATGCGAACACCCCATTGATTTGGCCGATACAAACCCGGCTCATTTGACGTGATCATGCCCACGTGCATTGCCGTTTGTGGCGTAACCCCCGCCCGATATGAAATAACTTGAGGGCCTTCATGCACATTTAAAAAATAACCCACACCATGCCCTGTACCGTGACCGTACTCTGTCAAACTGGCCCAAAGTGGCGCGCGTGCAATGGCATCAATAAGGGGAGATGCAACCCCTTCGGGAAATGTAAGCTGTGACAAGGCAATCATGCCGCGTAAAACAGCGGTACAGTCAGCGCGCTGTAATGCACTAAGTTGACCCACGGGAATCATGCGGGTGATGTCGGTAGTGCCCCCAAGGTATTGGGCACCCGAGTCAAGCAATAACAAACCATCGCCTTCAATACGCGCATGCGACGCTTCAGTAGCACGATAATGTGGCATGGCACCATTTTCATTAAAGGCTGCAATCGTTAAAAAACTGCGCGACACAAAATCAGGCTGCTTTGATCGGTATTGCAACAATTTTGCATCAAGCATTAATTCAGATAGGGGTTCTATCGCTCGATTCTCAATGGCATGCTCGAGCCAAGCAAAAAATTCACAAAGTGCCAAACCGTCATGACACATAGCGTTGCGCACGTGATTTAACTCGTGCTCAGTTTTGCGTGACTTCATTAAAGTACTGGGGTTGACCGCCATAACGCGTTGCGCTGGGCAGGCGTTAATGAGGGCAACCGTCATGCGCATAGGGTCAAATAGAATGGATTGGTCAGCTGATACCTGGGTTAATGCTTGATATGCGGCCTCGTAAGGCAAGACCTCAAACCCGTCTTGCTTAAGCTCAGCTTGAAGAGCGGGTGCCACTTTGTGAATATCAATAAAAATTTGTGCCGTTTGATCACTGATCAAAATATGGGCCATAAACACTGGGTTAAAGTCAACGTCTTGACCCCGCAAATTCAGCAGCCAAGCCGCGTCATCAAGTGTTGAAATAACATGCCACATTGCTTGGTACTGCTGCATTTCGCGGCGCACCGCAGCGAGCTTTTGTGAACGCGAAAGACCCGCAAAAGCGAGATCAAAAGAATACACTGGTGCGGACGGCAAAGGAGGCCGGTCAAGCCATATTTCAGTTATAAGATCAAGGCCGGTTTCAATGCGCACACCGCTTGGTTTTAGCAAGCCATCTAAAGCCTGCGCGCCAGACCATGACAAGGCTCGACCATCGACTACCAGCGTATCGCCTGCTTTCAAATCTGTGGCCAGCCAATGCGTGTGAGCTGGGTCACCCACTGCACCGATTTTCATTAGCTCAAAGCCAGAGCCAGCCAAATCGCGCTCGGCTTGCACCCAATAACGACTGTCAACCCACACCCCAGAAAAGTCTGCTGTAACCACAACCGTACCGACTGAACCTGTAAAGCCTGTTAGCCAACGCCTGATTTGCCAGTGGTCAGGCAAGTATTCAGATAAGTGCGGGTCTGCTGAGGGAATCAAGCAAGCCTGAACCCCTGCAGCCTGCATGGATTGACGCAGTAAATTAAGCTTTGAATGCGGAGACATCAAGTTTTGCACCCGTTTTAGCGATCACTTCATCAACAGTGACTTCAGGCGCCAGCTCGATCAGACGTAGGCCGTTGTCTACGACTTCCATCACGCCTAAATCGGTGATGATGAGGTCAACCACGCCCAGACCCGTTAAAGGCAGATTACATTCAGGCAAAAGTTTGATGTCTTCACTACCATCTTTTTTTCGCGCAATGTGTTCCATTAAAACGACCACGCGTTTAACGCCAGCGACAAGATCCATTGCGCCACCCATGCCTTTCACCATTTTGCCAGGAATCATCCAGTTGGCGAGATCACCCTTTTCAGAGACTTGCATAGCACCTAAAATAGCTAGGTTAATTTTGCCGGCACGAATCATGCCGAATGAATCGGCTGACGAAAAGATTGCTGAACCTGGCAGGGTTGTTACCGTTTGTTTACCTGCGTTGATTAAGTCTGGGTCAATTTCACTTTCTGTCGGAAAGGGGCCAATACCCAGCAAACCGTTTTCAGACTGCAGCCAAACTTCCATGCCGTCTGGCACATGGTTAGCCACCATGGTGGGTAAACCGATACCTAAGTTGACATAAAAACCATCTTTTAATTCTTGTGCTGCACGAGCAGCCATTTGGTCGCGATTCCAAGGCATGAATCAGGCTCCTTAAGCGGCAGCGCGCACGGTGCGCTGCTCAATACGTTTTTCTGGGTTGGCATTTAAGACAATGCGATGCACGTAAATTCCAGGCAAATGCACTTGTTCAGGGTCTAATGTGCCATTCTCTACAATAGACTCAACCTCAACCACTGTGACTTTGCCAGCCATGCCAACATTAGGGTTGAAATTACGGGCTGTTTTGTTAAAAATTAAATTTCCACTGCGATCAGCCACTTTGGCTTTAATAAGCGACACTTCAGGTAAAAGAGCACGTTCCATCACGTACACCTCGCCATCAAACGTTTTGGTCTCTTTACCCTCGGCCACAATCGTGCCAACACCTGCTTTGGTGTAAAAAGCAGGTATGCCACTACCACCCGCACGCAAGCGTTCGGCTAACGTGCCTTGAGGGGCAAATTCAAGCTCAAGCTCACCCGATAAAAATTGGCGCTCAAATTCTTTATTTTCGCCCACATACGAAGCAATCATTTTGGTGATTTGACGTGTTTCTAACAATTGGCCTAAACCAAAGCCATCTACCCCAGCATTATTGCTGATGCACGTTAAATTCTTTTTACCTGAATCGCGTAATGCCTCGATTAAAGCTTCAGGTATACCGCATAAACCAAAACCACCGACGGCGATGGTTTGACCATCTTTGACCAAGCCATCGAGCGCTAGGGCTGCGCTGCCAAACACTTTATTCATGCTACGTGCTCCTTGCCATTATTATTGGCATCTGCGTTTTTGAATATTAATGATTTTAACGTGATCGCAATAATAGGCCACGTTTTTAAATTAAAAAGCCTAATACAATGATATACGCCTTTAACATCGAGTCTATCTAATCATATGATTTTAAATGATTGATGAAAGCTTATATTGACGCTTAAAAGACAAACTTATTAAATGGTGTGCACTGAGTCGTTTGTATTTTAATGACCAAAATATATGCAAGAATCCAAAATCAAACAAAGTTGAGCCCTAATTGAGCCCTGTAAGAGGAAAAAAGCATGAGTGAACGCGAATCGATGGATTACGATGTGGTTATCGTTGGGGGCGGCCCAGCAGGCCTATCTGCTGCCATTCGCCTGAAACAACTCGCCAACACACGAGGCCTTGAAACCACGGTCTGTGTGCTCGAGAAAGGCGCTGAAATCGGCGCGCATATTTTGTCGGGTGCCGTGATGGACCCTCAGGCCCTTACCGAGCTGATACCTGACTGGAAAAAACTAGGCGCGCCGCTTGACACTCCTGTGACACGTGATGAATTTTTGTTTTTAACTGAAACCGGCTCACGCCAGACACCCGAATGGCTGCTACCCGCCTGTTTTAAAAATCATGGAAATTATGTCATCAGTCTGGGCCAAGTTACCCGCTGGCTAGGCGAGCAAGCTGAAGCACTTGGGGTTGACTTATTCCCCGGTTTTGCAGCCGCTGAAATACTATATGACGATCACGATGCCGTTTTGGGTGTCGCTACGGGCGACATGGGTATAGGCCGTGACGGCCAACCTTCCGATCAATTCCAACCTGGCATGGCTTTAATTGCAAAATACACCCTTTTTGCTGAAGGTGCACGCGGTCAGTTGGGTCGACAATTAATTGAAAAATTCCAACTAGATCAGGGTCGTGACCCGCAAAGTTACGCCATTGGTATAAAAGAACTATGGGAAGTTGACCCCAGCCAATCTGAGCCGGGCTTAGTGGTACACACCGCTGGTTGGCCGCTTGATAGCGATACTTATGGTGGGTCATTTTTGTACCATTTACAAAATAATCAGGTCGCCGTAGGTTTGGTGGTTGGTCTTGATTATGGCAATCCTTGGCTATCTCCTTTTGAAGAGTTCCAACGCTACAAAACCCACCCTCGCATCGCCCCTATTTTTAAAGGGGCTAAACGGATCAGCTATGGCGCACGTGCCTTAACGGCAGGTGGCTTGTTGTCGCTCCCCAAACTCACCTTTAAAGGCGGCGCTCTCATTGGCTGTGATGCTGGCTTTCTAAATGCCTCGCGTATCAAGGGTAGCCATGCCGCCATTAAAACTGGCATGCTCGCTGCTGATGCAGCCTTTGAGGCGATCGCGGCCAAACGTCAACAAGATGAGTTAACCGCTTTCACAACCAGCTTTGAACAGTCTTGGTTAAATGAAGAGCTCAACAAATCGCGTAATTTTAAGCAATGGTTTAAAAAAGGTCGTACTATAGGCACGCTGATGACCGGCATAGAACAATGGCTTTTGCGCGGCAACATACCCTGGACAGTTCATCGCAAGCACCCTGATCATGCCATGCTAAAGCCGGCTGATCAATGTCTACGAATTGATTACCCTAAACCCGATGGTGTACTGACTTTCGACCGATTGAGTTCGGTTTTTATTTCAAATACCAATCACGCAGAAAACCAGCCCATTCACTTGACGCTTAAAGACGCCAATGTGTCGGTCAACGTCAACTTTAAAACTTACGCCGGCCCCGAGCAACGTTACTGCCCGGCTGGGGTCTATGAGTACGTTAAGAACGAAGCAGGTCAAGATGCCTTACAAATTAACGCGCAAAATTGCGTACATTGCAAAACTTGCGACATTAAAGACCCCACCCAAAACATCGTTTGGGTGGCTCCACAAGGAGGAGAAGGCCCTGTTTATAGCGGCATGTAACTTTTTAAACGGGCTTGGTCAGTTGCTCAAGAATGTGTGGGTTTTCAAGGGTTGAAATGTCTTGAGTGACTTCTTCGCCCTTGGCCACTACACGCAATAAGCGGCGCATGATTTTGCCTGAGCGAGTTTTGGGTAAGTTGTCACCAAAACGAATTTCTTTAGGCTTAGCAATCGGGCCGATTTCCTTGGCAACCCAATCGCGAAGTTGCTTGGCAATGGCAACCGCCTCATCACCCTCAGGGCGACTGCGCTTTAGCACCACAAACGCCACCACCACTTCACCGCTCGTTGCATCAGGGCGGCCTACAACAGCCGCCTCTGCAACTAATTCGTGCGACACCAAGGCTGACTCAACTTCCATCGTTCCCAAACGATGACCTGACACGTTCAAAACATCGTCAATGCGGCCCATAATCCAAAAGCAATTGTCAGTATCGCATTGGGCGCCGTCACCGGCCAAATAGTAGCCCCGCAACTCTTCAGGGAAGTAGCTCTTTTTAAAGCGCTCTGGGTCACCCCAAATATTACGAATCATAGCGGGCCAAGGGCGTTTGATAACCAAGAAACCACCCTGACCCGCTTGAACATCACCACCTGCTTCGTCAACAATCGCCGCCATGATACCCGGCAAGCGAGTGGTGCAAGAACCGGGTTTCAATGGCGTAACACCTGGCAAGGGGGTCAACATATGACCGCCTGTTTCGGTTTGCCACCAGGTATCAACAATTGGGCAGCGCTCACCACCCACGTGTTTGTAGTACCACATCCAAGCTTCAGGGTTGATCGGTTCACCCACCGAGCCCAACAGACGTAGGCTCGATATATCAAATGATTTTGGGTGATGCGCATCATTGGCTTCAGACGCTTTGATCAATGAACGAATGGCGGTTGGGGCAGTGTAAAAAATGGTAACTTTGTGCTTTTGAATCATGCTCCAGAAACGCCCTGCATCAGGGTAGGTTGGCACACCTTCAAAAACAACTTGTGTCGCACCTGCAGCTAGGGGGCCATAGGCTATATAAGTGTGGCCCGTGACCCAACCTACGTCAGCCGTACACCAGAAGATATCGTCAGGCTTGATGTCAAATGTCCATTCCATGGTCATTTTGGCCCACAACAAATAGCCTGCTGAACTATGCTGAACACCCTTAGGTTTACCGGTTGAACCGGACGTGTACAAAATAAAGAGTGGGTGCTCGGCGTTAACAGCTACCGCATCACAGACCTTGGGTTGATCAGCCTCAACCTCATGCATCCATAAATCAATTTTGAGGTTCCAAGCAACCTGAGCACCCGTACGCTTGTAAACGATACAGTGCTTGACCGCTTCGCACCCGCCCATTGAAAGGGCTTCGTCAACCGCAGGTTTTAGTGAAATGGCTTTGCCGCCGCGCATTTGCTCGTCGGCTGTAATGACTAAACTTGCACCGACATCAACGATGCGCTCATGCAAGCTTTTTGCTGAAAAACCACCAAATACTACCGAGTGAATAATGCCCAAACGTGCGCAGGCATGCATGGCAACAACGGCCTCAATCGACATCGGTAAATAAATAATGGCGCGATCACCTAGCTTATGGCCCAGTGACTTTAAACCATTAGCAAACTGGCAGACCCGCTCATACAACTGATGGTATGTCACTTTCGAGGCATCACCACCATCCGCTTCAAAAATGATGGCTATTTTGTCGCCTAAGCCACGTTCAATGTTGGCCTCTAAACAATTAGCCGACACATTTAATTCTCCATCAGCAAACCACTTATAAAACGGCGCATTTGACTCATCAAGTACTTGGGTAAAACGCTTTTTCCAGTGCAGATGTTCATTAGCCATGCGTGACCAAAAACCATTGGGGTCACTGTCGGCCTCATCGAGCAAACCTTGATACGCCTGATGCCCTGACACATTAGCCTGTTCTACAAACGATGCAGGGGGGGGGAAAACACGCGTTTCGACCAGCGTAGATTCAATAGAGTTGCTCATAGTGGTTTGTCTCCTGTATGGGTTGCTTGTTATGTTTCGTTAAAAAAATAGGCAGTCTTAAGCGATAATGCATATCAAAAACGCCACACTTCTTAACTTAAGCCCAGAGCAGCAATACCTGCATTGGCTATTTGTACATCTTCATTAGACTTAACGCCAGACACACCGACTGCCCCAACTATCTGACCATCAACCACAATCGGTACACCGCCTTCAAGCATGCCTTGAAGAACAGGCACACTCAAGAATGACGTACGACCGTTATTAATGACATCTTCATAGCTTTTACTTTCGCGACGGCCTAAGGCCGATGTATGCGCTTTAGCCGGCGCGATATGTGCAGAAATAGGGGGAGCGCCATCAAGCCTAAGAAGGCCCAATAGATGACCACCATCGTCGCACACGGCAATGGTTACCGCCCATTTGTTATCGTTTGCACATTGTTTGGCCGCACCCAAAATTTTGTTGACTTCAGTGTCAGAAAGTACAGATTTTGTTTTCATACTGATTCCCTAATTTGATCAAGCGTATCCGGGTCTTCGATTGTGGTGAGGTCACCTGGGTCACGCCCTTCGCATACTGCCACAATTGCCCGCCTCAACACTTTACCCGATCGGGTCTTGGGTAGGGCCGCCACAAAGTGCACCCGAGAGGGTCTGGCTACTGCGCCCAATTGCTCATCAACCACCTTCATAATTGCTGCCTCAAGTTTTTTTGTGTCTTCCGGCGTTTGGGCCAAAGCAGCATTTTTAAGCACGACAAAGGCCACAGCAACTTGGCCCTTTAAACTATCGGCGACCCCCACTACCGCAGACTCTGCAACACTATCGTGGCAATTGACTGACTCTTCAATTTCACGTGTACCCAAACGGTGGCCGGCTACGTTTATCACGTCGTCCGTTCGACCTAGAATGAAAAAATAACCATCGTCATCTATTCGGCCCCAGTCAAAGGTTGAATAGACCTGCCGCGATGGAATCGTAGTAAAGTATGCATCTACAAAACGTTGATCGTTTTGCCAAATCGTGCTCATCACACCAGGTGGCAATGGCGGCAAGATCGCCAGCACGCCTTTGTTTCCGGCGGACACCGGCTGACCGGTTTGCTCATCAAGCACCTGCACATCAAAACCCACCACAGGAAATGATGGGCTACCAAAACGAGTGGGCACATCTTCAATACCCGGTTGTGCTGACAAAATAGGCCAACCTGTTTCGGTTTGCCAGTAGTTGTCAATGATAGGTTTACCTAAGCCCTCGCTTATCCATTGGGCGGTGGGTTCGTCCAATGGCTCGCCCGCCATATAAAGCGCACGCAAACTTGAGACATCATATTTTTTAAGTAAAGCAGGGTCTTGCTTTTTAAGGACGCGAATGGCGGTTGGTGCAGAGAACATAGTTGTTACTTTAAACTGTTCGACCAATTTCCATAAAATACCGCCATCAGGTCGGACTGGTGTACCCTCGTATAAAATCGTGGCTTGACCCGCAATCAGTGGCCCATAAACAATAAAAGAATGGCCGACCACCCAACCAATATCACTGGTACAAAGAAACGTTTCGCCAGGCGTGCCTTTAAAAACGTAATCCATTGAGGTGGCCAAGGCCACTGCATAGCCGCCTGTATCGCGCTGCACACCTTTTGGTTTACCTGTGGTACCCGAGGTATACAAAATGTAGCTCGGTTCAGATGACTCGATCCACGTGATAGGTACTTCTTGCCCAACATGTTTTTTATGCAGCGTGTCGTAATCTAGGTCACGACCCACCACAGGTTCAAAGGGAAACAAGCCACGGTTGTGCACGATCACTTTAGCGGGTGGTTTAGTGCTGAGCGAAATCGCTTTATCTAGCAAAGGCTTGTAAGGTGTCACTTTACCGCCGCGCGAGCCCGCGTCAGTGGTCACAATCACTTTAGGTTCAGCATCATCGATGCGCTGCGCCAAGTTCACCGAGGCAAAACCCCCAAAAACCACTGAATGCACAGCACCGATGCGGGCACAGGCCAACATAGCAAAAACCGCTGAGGGCACCATAGGCATGTAGATTAAGACCCGATCACCCTTTGTAACGCCCTGCTCAACCAACATCGCTGCGACAGTATTAACCTCGTGCCATAGGTCTTGACGGGTATAGGTGATTTCTTGGTCAACCTCGGTTGATACCCAAATTAAAGCAGGGTCATTGGCTTGAGTGTCTAGCCAGCGATCAATTGCGTTGTAACAAAGATTGGTTTTGCCTCCCACAAACCATTTTGAAAAGGGTGGGTTTTGATAATCAAGCACCTGCGTGAAGGGAGTTTGCCAATAAATACGTTTGGCCTCTTTTGCCCAAAAGGTGTCGCGCTGTTCTATCGACTCGCGATGAACGGACTGTAATTTATTCATGTGACAAGTCTCCTTAACCATTGTTTTTTATACATTTTGCCGTATCAAGCTTTCATGAGTCTTGCGACTGACCAACAATATCGTTGACAAACGCTTAAACCTACGATTAACATCGCTTAAGTCTTTGAGTTTTCAGGCAATTACGCTGTCATCAGGTTTTACCCTTATTGCTTCATTTTGCCTTCTTAAGCTTTGCTCATCTAGACCCTAACACCTGAAATGATAATTAAGCTTGACTGAGTATTAGCCTAACTAAAGTCTGTCTTTTGCGCTACTAAAATATGATGCTTGATTATAAAAAAAATCTTTTCCCCTTTTTGCGATACGCAGCAACCGCTTTGCTATGCTGGGTTTTGGCAGGTTGCTCTGGCTTACAAACAGGTACAGAGTCAAGTGGTATCTCTACAAGTAATAACTGGTCGTCTGCCTTAGCAGAGCAAGGGGTTAAAGTTGACTCTGGCATTTTGATACAGGCTTCAAACCACCCTTTTTCGCGGCAAGCGCTTGATCAACTGGGCATTAAATACCGCTGGGGTGGCGAAAACCCGAATTCAGGCTTTGATTGCAGTGGTTTAGTTTATTTTTCAGCTAATGAGTCTTTGGGTATAAAGCTACCCAGACGCTCGGTTGATCAAGCACGCCGAGGCAATGTTGTTAAGAAAAATGAGTTGGTGTTGGGTGATCTGGTCTTCTTTAATACCCTCGGTTCAAAATACTCTCATGTGGGCATTTACTTAGGTGACAACCTTTTTGTTCATGCCCCCTCAAGAAATGGTGTTGTAACGGTTGCTAATATGACCCAACAATATTGGTCGAAGCGATACAACGGTGCACGCCGTATTAGCCCTTTAGAGATTGCCTCGCGTTAAGGGGCATCACCACATTAGCCTGATTTTTTTACACACTTTGGGTGACTTGTTAGGTTTTCACACAAACCACACTCATCAAGGGCTTGCTTGAGCGCACAAACTGAGCGACGGCAAGCCAAAACACGTATACCCGACTTATGAGCGGCTTGACGGAACGCTTTCATGACATTGTGACCCAAAAAATCAGTCAACAAAATCACCATTTCAGTACCCGTGGGTAGCTGCATGGTACGTCGCTGATGAGATGCATCGCGCCCGCTTACGTGATGTGTAATACGAATATTGTGTTCGCTGAGTAAATGAGGAATATTGCCCAAGCGATCAGCGCCCACTATCACTGCATTAAATACTGCCATGACCATTACCTTTATTTTGAAATAATAGGTAAATGATAATGATTATTATTTAGATTTGAAAGGTTTATTTACAATAACCCTTTAAAGTGGCTTGACTTGCACAGCGTCCTTAACGACTTGTGCTGTTAAATCGGGAGCCAACATGGAAATAAAAGTGTAGACGTAATCACGCAAAAACACTCCTGACTTGACCGCCACACGGGTAACCTGTTCACCAAACAACTGCCCAACCGACACGCATGACAAATGTGCGTCGCGTAGTGGCTCATAAGCAATACCAGCAATAATTCCGATACCTAAACCTAAATCAACATAGGTTTTAATCACGTCAGCATCGATCGCTTCAAGTACGATGTCGGGCGACAGACCTGCGACTGTAAACGCCTCATCAATAGAGCGGCGCCCAGAAAATGCTCGGTCATACGTCACAATTGGGTACATCGCCAAATCAGAGAGTTTTAAAGCACCACGCTTAGCAACCTGTTTTGCCAAAGGGTGATCAGGTCTAAATACGACAGAATGCGTCCAGTTATAGCAAGGTAGACTCACCAAGCCAGGTGTATGGGCCAGCGATTCAGTTGCCATCGCTAAATCAGCTTGTTCATTGAGCAACATATCAACAATTTGTGATGGGTTGCCTTCAGCTAGAGTCAAGTGCACTTTAGGAAACTGCGCTTTAAATGCAGGAATAACCTTAGGCAAGGCGTACCGCGCCTGAGTATGTGTGCACGCAATTACCAAGCTACCTTGGTCGCGCTTGGCAAACTCATCACTCACCTTACGCAGATTTTCAATTTCACGGCTGATACGTTCAATCACCACTGCCACCGCCTGACCTGGGCGCGTTAAGCCTTTAATGCGTTTGCCGTGACGCTCAAAGATTTGCACCCCCAACTCTCGCTCGAACTCCATAATGGCTTTCGAGACACCAGGTTGGGACGTAAATAGGCTTTTAGCGGCCTCAGTCAAATTAAAATTACGTCGAATGGTTTCGCGTACGAAACGAAATTGCTGAAGGTTCATGTCTATTCTCAGGTTGAATAAGCATATTATAGGTTATATAAAAAGCAACTAAACAAACTTAAAGAATATATAGGAATGTAAACTAAGGTTGCTCTATCTGTGTTGATAGCGTAGTCTCTTTTGGTTTTCGTATACGCAAGCGATGCCACATTAATACCACTGTCAAAGCTAAAAAGACCGCATGTACAGCCCAGACCCCTAAGCCAAACGGCAGAATTTGATTATTGATCCAGCCATGAGACACGTTAATTAAATTCATATAAAGCAAGGCAATTAAACCCGCAATTAACAAATCGAACGACCGTCCTACCCTGGGGTTCACAGCACCTAGCGGAATAGCTAATAACGCTAAATTGATCGTTGCTAAAGGAATGGCTAAACGCCACATGATTTGGCCTTTTGCATGAGGGGTATCGTCACTTAACAATAAATCAGTTGGGCGCGCCTTTTTATTGTTTAGGGCACGATTTCGCGCTTCAATTAAGCTTTTCTCGCCCCCTTTTGACTCTAGTCTGACACCAAATGAGTCAAAGGTTGATACCCTGGCTGTTTGTTCACCAGGCTTTATGTCATAACGCGCACCTTTACTCAAAACCAGAAAGCGATCACCATTTTGAGCTGTTTCAGTGCGCGCTGAAGCGGCACTGACCAAAGACAACCAATTGGGCTCAATCAAGCGAACAAAAACTTGACCTAACTCGTCAGGGTTTTGTGGTGAAGGTTCAACAAAAATAATACGCTTACCGGCGTCAAGCTCTAAAAATTGACCTGATGAAATTCGTGACAATTCAGAACGTAGCTCAAAACGAGCTCGGTAATCTTCAATTTGACGTTGCGCCCAAGGTGATGCAAACAGTGTTAATGCAGCTACCACTATGGCTGCAGGCAAGGCTAGACGTAAGATGGGTTGTACCCACTGAATAAGCGACACACCACTCGAAAACCAGACGACCATTTCAGAGTCACGGTAACTACGGGAAACGGTTATCAACACACCAATAAAGACCGAAACTGCCGTAACTGTTGGTAGGGCTGCTATGGTGGTAAAGGCTGCTAAACCCACCACGACATCTGCGCCAATTCGTCCTGCAGCAGCTTCGCCCAAGAGGCGAACTAAGACAACACTTAACCACACGACCAATAGCGTCGAAAATACGACGCTAGCATGGCTGGTGGCCTCAGAAACAACCGATCTTTTAAAAAGAGACATGCAAAGTAGTAAATGCGAGATAATCATGGGAAGACAACATGCTTCTTAGACTCTCGAGTGAGTAATTGATATGCAATTTAGCACACACAGCACGACCTCTTTTCATCAAATTAAAACGGCAGCGTTAGCAGTCGGCATTTATAGTGATGGTAGTTTAACTCCCGCCGCTGATGCCATTGACAGATCAAGCGATGGCGCTTTGCGCGAAATTGTAAAGTCAGAGTTTAACGGCAAGTTAGGTGAAACCATGACTTTACGCTCTTTGAAAGATGTTAAAGCGAGCCGTGTGGTCATGGTGGGTTTAGGTCAACAAGAAACCTTCAGCACACTAGCCTTATTCAAAGCCCAAACAGCTTTTGTGAAACAGTGTCAATCCATGAATTTAACTGCGGCATCAAGCACCCTTTGTCTAGAGCCCACCTCTGACCCCAGCACACTTCAAGAGCGAGCGCGCCTAACCGCACGCGCAGTAACGCAAAGCTTGTACCGTTACGATGCCACGTTCAGCACCAAATCAAACAAAGACGCACCTAAGCTTAAGCAATTTGAAGTCATTGCCCCGCGTGCTGATGAAAAATCTGCACAACTAGGCCTCACACAAGGTCAAGCAATCGGTAACGGTATGTCGGTGGCGCAAGAGCTCGGTAACTTACCTGGCAACATCTGCACACCGAGCCATCTAGCCAACGAAGCCAAACTATTGGCACGCAAATTTAAAACTGTCAAAACGAGTGTGCTTGAACGCAAACAGGTAGAGGCCCTCAAAATGGGCTCATTCCTGTCTGTGGCACGCGGATCAGATGAACCCTTGCGTTTTATTGTGATGCTCTTCACAGGTTCAGGCTTTAAACCTGAATCAGCGACTCAAACTAAAATCACTGCAAAGATGTCTGCTAAGACGGTAGCCAAAGCATCGAGTCTGGTCGCTACCCGAACAATGGGCCCAATCGTATTGGTCGGTAAGGGTATAACCTTTGACTCAGGCGGCATTTCTATAAAGCCTGCCGCCACGATGGACGAAATGAAATACGACATGTGTGGTGCAGCCAGCGTACTGGGCACGTTTCGGGCATTAGCTGAATTAGACCTACCTATAGAGGTTGTAGGCTTGATTCCCGCTTGTGAAAATATGCCCAGTGGTCGAGCAAACAAACCGGGTGATGTAGTCACCAGCATGTCAGGTTTAACAATTGAAATTTTAAATACGGATGCTGAAGGCCGGCTGGTTTTATGTGACGCCCTTACCTATGCTGAACGCTTTAAACCCTCTGCCGTGATTGATGTCGCGACCCTTACAGGCGCTTGCGTCGTAGCATTAGGTGGTGTGAACAGCGGCCTGTTTTCAAGTGACGAAACGTTAGCACATCAATTACTAGAAGCAGGCAAACAGTCTCAAGACCCCGCTTGGCGGATGCCGCTTGACGAACCCTATCACGAGCAGTTGAAATCAAACTTTGCTGATCTCGCCAACATTGGTGGCCCTCCTGCCGGTGCTGTTACCGCGGCTTGCTTCTTGTCGCGGTTTGCCAAAACTTACCCTTGGGCACACTTAGATATTGCTGGCGTCGCATGGAAAGGTGGCAAAGACAAAGGTTCAACAGGTCGCCCTGTACCCCTGCTGATGCAATACCTTATTAATCAAGCCCACCAACGCATGGCATGACCGTTCGGGTTAAGTTTGCATTAGGTGCAACTGGCAATTCAAATCAACAGCGCAAACCCAAATGATATTAAATGGGTTCGCATTCGTAGGCTGTAATATTAAGAGTAGGGCTTTACCGTGCCATAGCACCCCCTCAAATCATGCCCCTTAAAACCTACAAACCGCAAAGCAAATAAACATATTCAACTCGGGAACTTTCCAGTACCATATAGACTCATATTGACTGTTTTGGCGATTTTGCCAAGTTAGATTTTGGGAGTAACGCCATGAGCGACTACCGTTCGACGCTACCCCGCGCAGAGAATGCCGGGTCAACTACATTAACCGCCCGTAATCAGGTGTTACGTAATACCTATTGGTTGCTGGCCTTTTCTTTAATTCCAACCGTGCTGGGTGCTGCGGTGGGTCTCTACTCGGGTCTCAACCAAGTTATGAATGCCAGCCCTGGTTTAACCATTATGGTTTTCTTGGTGGGTGCTTTTGGCCTTATGTACGCCGTTGAGCGCAATAAAGAAAGTTCTGCTGGTGTTGGCTTATTACTGCTGTTTACCTTCTTCATGGGTGTCATGCTGTCACGTATGCTAGGGTTTGTATTGGGCATGAGCAATGGCACACAGCTTGTCATGATGGCTTTTGGTGGCACTGCTGTGGTTTTTACAGCTATGGCAACATTGGCCAGCACACTCAAACGTGATTTGGGTGGCATGCAAAAATGGTTGTTCATGGGCGTCATTGTGATTATAGTCGCGGCCGTAGGCAATATCTTTTTGCAGTTACCCGCCTTGATGCTCACCATATCAGTGCTAGCCATATTTATTTTCTCAGCCTTCATGCTTGTTGACTTACAGCGCGTGATGAATGGTGGCGAGACAAATTACATTAGTGCTACATTGGCCATTTACCTTGACGTATACAACGTCTTCGTTAATTTATTAGCAATATTAGGTATATTTGGTGGTAGTCGCGACTAGTTATTCAGTAACTATAGGGTGTATAAGCCACGCAGTAAGACTATATTAAGCCTGCACAAACCCTGCACTTAATGATAAGTTTAGTTTTTGGCCCATTTCGGTGGGCCTATTTTTTTACTATCTTTCATACTAATACATGTAGGGTCTTTAATGGCCTATATATTCTATTGACTACTGCTACGCTCAACGTCAATTCGGTTAAAAATTGGTTCGGTTTTTATTCAATATTAGGAATGGCTGTCATGCGACCCGATACATAGGGTTGCAAGCTTTGCATAACATCTCGTGTAGCTAGTCGGTTAAGCTCAAAATGTTCCACAATACGGCGTCTGAGCAGTTGTTTGGCCTGCGCTGCTTGCAAAGGGTCGTCAAAGTCTGGCATCGGTTCGTCAGCCCCATAACCCGTTTCTTGTAAAAACAACCATTCAAATCGTCTGAGTACATTATTAGCTGAAGAACCCGACGCCATCTGACGTAATGCATGATCATAAGCATCAAATAGTTGTGGGTGAGGGTCTTCACGAGGTAAAGTTTTGAGTAGTAACTCATTCATGTACCAGCATGACATCAGTACTTGACCCGAAATATTGAGTGCGCCAACTGATTCAGCACGCATCAGTGTGCGCACTTCATTGCGCCCGGCCCAAGAAAGTTGCACCGGTTGAAAAACCGACAATACGGCACGTAAACCTGAATAAGGCCTTTTAGCCCCTTTAGCTGCCATGACTAAAATGCCATGGTCGCGACTAAACACTTTCACTAACAGTGAGGTTTCACGCCATGGGGTGGCGTGCAACACAAAGGCCGATGCATCAAGAACGCGGGTACTTCTTTTTTGCATGGCTACTCGTAGCCTAACTCGCGCAAACTGCTTTCGCGATTAGCCCAGCCTTTTCTGACTTTAACATAAACCTCAAGGTGCACAGGACGATCAAGCAACTGAGCAATTTCATGACGCGCTTCGCTGGCGATACGCTTCATGTGCGAACCCCCAGAACCTAATAAAATTGGTTTATGACTCTCGCGTTCAACTAAAACACATGCGGCAATGCTGACACGTTGAGGAAGGTCTTCCCACTGTTCAATGACAACAGTACATGCATAGGGTAATTCGTCACCAACGAGACGAAATATTTTTTCACGAATATACTCAGCTGCAATAAAACGTACAGGTCGATCAGTTAATGTATCAGCTTCAAAAAAAGGCTCGTTAAGCGGCAACCGTTTTTTTACCTCGCTCAACAGAACATCAAGCTGTTTATTTTTGTCCGCACTCACTGGCACCACCGCACTAAACGGATATTGCGCTACGATTTTAGAAACAAAAGAGAATATGTCATTTTTACTTTTTAACGCATCGATTTTACTCACCACTAAGATAGTACGTTCTGCGTCTGGCAACATAGCCAATAACTGCTGATCACCGGGCGACCACTTTCCCGCTTCAACCACAAAAAGAACCACGTCAACCGTAGCTAGAGTTTGTGTCACCACGCGGTTCATCATTTTGTTCATGGCACCGCCATGACGCGTTTGAAAACCTGGCGTGTCGACAAAAATAAATTGCGCATCGGGTTGCGTCAATACACCTTGAATACGATGGCGAGTAGTTTGAGCACGACGAGAAACAATCGATATTTTTGCACCAATTAACGCATTTGTTAAAGTAGATTTGCCCACGTTGGGGCGACCAATCACGGCAATATAGCCGCAGTGGTGTGGGGTGACAGAAGAGGCGCTAGCTAGCGCATCGACTTCAATACGTTCGGTCATATGACTTCCTGCCTAACAGCAATTGGTAGCGTGAGTTGAGGAGATTTTTTAGCGCGACTTGGGCGCTTGCGTACAGGCGTTAATCGCATCGTCATGGCAATATCAAACGCTTGCTTGGCAGCCAACTGTTCGGCAGCGCGACGGCTAGCCCCAGCAGCTCTGACTTCAATTTCAAGCGTATCAACCTCACACTGCACTTCAAATTGTTGGCTATGTGCAGCGCCGTGAGTGGCCACAACCGTATAGGTTGGTAAACTCAATTTATGGCCCTGTAATAATTCTTGTAACAATGTCTTGGCATCTTTACCTATGGTTTGAGGGTCAACACGCTCAACCACAGGGTCATAGAGTTTTTCAATAACCTGTTTAACCGCTTCAAACCCACCATCAAGATAGACTGCCGCAAAAATTGCCTCGGCTGCATCAGCCAAAATAGAGGGGCGTCTAAAGCCACCGCTTTTAAGCTCACCCTCGCCAAGTCTTAAATAACCCGACAAGCTTAAACGTTGGGCAATTTCAGCTAAAGCTGACTGCTTAACCAGATTTGAGCGCACGCGCGATAAATCACCTTCGTTAAGCTTTGGGTAACGGTGATAAAGCATGGCGGACACACACGCCCCCAAAATCGCATCACCCAAAAACTCAAGCCGTTCATTATGCCGCGAGCTATGACTGCGATGCGTCAATGCTTGTTCAATGAATGAAGCATCTTTGAAAGTATAGGAAATTGCAGTTTCGAGTTGCTTTAAAGTCGGAGCAGATGACATTTAATTGAAAAAACCAATACGACTGGGTTGCGAAAAATTCATCCAGATAAAAAAGGCTCGACCCACTAAATTTTCTTCAGGTACAAACCCCCAGAATCTGCTGTCAAGACTATTGTCTCGATTATCACCCATCATAAAGTAATTACCGGCTGGCACCACACACCGAATACCCTCACGGCTATATTGACAATTTTCTTGACCAGGAAATCGCCAAATAGGCCTAAGCTCTGACATCATACGGTCATTTTGCAGTATTTTATTTTCAATTAACCCTAAAGACTCGATATATTGTGCCGTATAGGCAACACGATCAGGTTCAAAATAATCGCCATCCCGTTTTAAAGGCACCTCTTGATCATTAATAAAAAGCTTTTTATTCAGGTAAGCCAACTTATCGCCTGGCAAACCGATGACGCGTTTGATGTAATCGACACTCGGGTCAACAGGGTAGCGAAATACCATCACATCACCTCGGGCGGGCTCTCCAATAGACACCACCTTAAGATTAACGATGGGTAGGCGTAAGCCGTAGGTGTATTTGTTAACCAAAATCAAATCGCCAGACTGCAACGTGGGCAACATTGAACCCGATGGAATTCGGAACGGTTCAACAATGAACGATCTGAGCACAAACACAAACAAGATGACAGGGAAGAAACTAGCGCCATACTCGACCCACCAAGGTGATCTGGCGTCAACCGGGCGTTTTTTCTTGAGCCAGAATTTATCAACGAACCAAACAATGCCCGTCAAGATTAATGCAATAAATAAAATTAGAGAGAAATTCCAACTCATGTTTAATTCCCTATCGATCGTCTACTTGCAAGATCGCTAAAAATGCCTCTTGAGGAATTTCAACACTACCCACTTGCTTCATGCGTTTTTTACCGGCTTTTTGTTTTTCAAGCAACTTTTTCTTACGAGAAATATCACCTCCATAACACTTAGCCAAAACGTTTTTACGTAAAGCTTTAACGTTTTCACGGGCAATAATTTCAGAACCAATCGCACCTTGAATCACCACGTCATACATCTGCCTGGGAATGAGTTCGCGCATACGTGACACCACTTCACGAGAACGATAGCGCGCATTTGAGCGGTGACAAATACTAGACAAGGCATCGACGCGATCACCGTTAATCAACACATCAATCTTCACCACATCAGAAGGACGGTATTCTTTAAATTCGTAATCCATTGAGGCGTAACCGCGGGACACTGATTTGAGCTTATCAAAAAAATCAAGCACAATTTCAGCCAGCGGGATCTCATAGTGCAAATGTACCTGACGGCCATGATAGCTCATGTCAAGTTGCGCACCCCGCTTTTGGTTGCACAAGGTCATAACTGGGCCAACATATTCTTGGGGCATAAACAGCGTGACCGTCACGATGGGTTCACGCACCTCTTGAAAGCCACCTACTTCAGGCATACGTGAAGGGCTTTCTATAGAGATCACTTCACCATTGTTCAGTAGCACCTCATACACAACTGAAGGCGCAGTGGTGATGATGTCCATATCAAATTCACGCTCTAACCGCTCTTGCACTATTTCCATGTGCAAAAGCCCCAGGAACCCGCAGCGAAAGCCAAAGCCCAGCGCTTGCGAAACCTCGGGTTCGTACATTAATGCGGCATCGTTAAGCTTTAGCTTTTCAAGTGAGTCACGTAACTGGTCAAACTCGCTACTTTCGACAGGGTATAGGCCCGCAAAAACTTGTGGCTGCACCTCTTTAAAGCCTTTCAAGGCTGAATCTGCTGGCTTACCCGCCAAAGTAATGGTGTCACCCACTTTGGCATCTTTAAGCTCTTTAATGCCCGCAATCACAAAACCCACTTCACCGGCTGAAAGGATCGTGCGGGGAACAGATTTGGGCGTAAAAACCCCCACTTGTTCACAAAAATGGGTTGCACCAGTTGCCATAAAAGTGAGTTTATCTTTAGGCTTCAACGCACCATTGACAACCCGAACTAACATCACGACGCCAACATAATTATCGAACCACGAGTCAATAATAAGGGCTTGTAATTTTGCTTCAGGGTCGCCCTTAGGGGGCGGAATGCGTGCAACGATGGTTTCAAGAATCTCATCAATGCCTAAACCTGTTTTTGCACTGGCTGCAATGGCATCGGTGGCATCAATGCCAATAACATCTTCAATTTCAGCTCTTGCACCTTCAGGGTCAGCTTGGGGAAGATCCATTTTATTCAGAATAGGTACAACCTCGACACCCAACTCAATTGCGGTATAACAATTAGCAACCGTTTGCGCTTCCACGCCTTGTGACGCATCAACAACCAATAACGCACCCTCACAAGCAGATAAAGAGCGGCTGACCTCGTAAGCAAAGTCAACATGGCCAGGGGTATCAATGAGGTTAAAATTGTATTTTTTACCGTCTTTTGCAGTGTATTCAAGGGCTGCGGTTTGGGCTTTAATTGTGATTCCACGCTCTCGTTCGATGTCCATCGAATCAAGCACTTGAGCAGACATTTCACGGGCAGCTAGACCGCCACATCGCTGAATTAAGCGATCAGCCAAGGTTGATTTACCGTGGTCGATATGGGCAATAATAGAAAAATTACGAATGTGCTGCATGGGACCCTAACAGAAGTCAAAACAACGCGCTAAACATGCGCAAAAGCCACAAATGAGCCGGGGGCCTTTGACCACGCCCCCGGAATTTTGCAGTAACAAACTATTTTAGCCCTTATCGCTTTACTTCGTAACAGCGCTTTTACTTTGTAACGGGTTTTAGCAACACCCACTGAGTCTGCTCACCCCGACGCACCATCACCCCAATAGGCTTGTTTTGATCAAGTTTTCCAGCAACTAATACAAACTGCTCAGGCGAAGTGATGTCAGTGTTACCTAGGGTTAAGATCACATCTCCTTCGCTTATACCAGCATTGGCTGCCTCGCCCGTTACAGCTGAAATTTCCACTCCATTTTTAAGTTTAAGGTCTTTTTTGGCCTCATCTGACAACGCAACGACCGTCATGCCTACTGCACTAATTGTAGGTTTAGCTTTAGTTACCGGAAAGGACTTATCAATCTGAGCACTGGCTACAAGAGGTTGTACTTCGGCTACGGTTGCCTTTAAGGTTAACAGCTTACCTTTACGCCAAACCTCAACCTTTACCTTGCTATCAGGCTTAGTAGAACCGACGACACGGGGTAAATCAGACCATTTTTTAATCGGTTTGTCATCAAAGTTGAGAATGATGTCACCCGGTTCAATACCCGCTTTTTGGGCCGGGCCATCAGGCATAACGGCACTTACCATTGCCCCCTCAGCCTTACTTAAGCCGCTTGCCTGAGCAACTTCCTGACTGACCTCACCGATCTGCACACCCAAACGACCGCGTGTGACGCGCCCACTTTCTTTGAGTTGAGCGACCACCTTCATGGCTTCATCAATTGGAATGGCCAACGAAATGCCCATGAAGCCACCGCTTCGAGAAACAATTTGCGAGTTAATACCCACCACTTCGCCTTTCAAGTCAAGCAAGGGGCCACCTGAATTACCTGGATTGACTGCGACATCGGTTTGAATGAACGGCAAATAGTCGCCTGTTTCACGGCCAATAGCGCTGATAATGCCAGAGGTGACAGTCGACTCAAGGCCAAATGGTGAACCAATGGCCAATACCCATTGACCTTTTTTCAAGGTCTTAGGGTTACCGATTGGCAATGATGCCATACCTTTGGCATCAATTTGAATCAACGCCACATCAGTGCGCTCATCGCTTCCAATCACTTTAGCTTTAAATTCACGGCCATCAGTCAAGGTCACAATGATTTCGTCTGCATCAGCTACAACGTGGTGGTTAGTCAAAATTGACCCATCGGCTGAGATAAAGAACCCTGATCCGACCCCACGCGGCACACTTCGCTCTTGAGGTGCTGGTGCATTGCCACCCCCACCCCCACCACCGCCATGAGGTTTGCCCTTTGGCTTGGGCATACCAGGAATATTAAAATCTGGCCCAAAAAAACGTCTGAACATTTCGTATGGGTCTTGCCCATTTCCGCCCACTGGCTGCACGGCCACTTTAGCTGTGGTGCGGATATTAACCACAGCGTTTTCTGATTTTTCAACAATCTGTGTGAAATCAGGCAATGTCACCTGAACATAAGACTCATTCGGTATGCCTGCACGTGCTGCGTCAGCAGCCATCGCGTTTGGTGCCAAGAAAACCAAACATGCAGCTATGCTGGTTGCGATAAACATACGTTGTAAAAGTCTTGAGTGCGGAAAAACTGGCGCAGCTTTGGTTTGATTATTCAACCACTGATTCAATTTCTGCATGAACTTCTCCGGTAATTTTTTGACTTAATGTTTTAATTAGTTTTAATACGGATGGGCTGATATTCAATCGATTCCAGAGTCTCTAACAATGTTTCAGGGGGTACTTCGCCTAAAACGGTTACTAAATAATCTGCTATTCGTTTAGATTGCATATTGACAGAACCGACCTGACCCGAACGCACTTCTAATAGGTCAGACTGTTGTGGTTGATAAGGTTCAATAAAAATTGACATAACAGCCAAACCGTCAGACATCACAACCTGATGAACCCATTCGTTGGGTGTCAACATACGGCTAATTTGCAGGTGTTGCTCAAACCCGACCGTTGGCGCTATTTTCCAACCCAAAGCCTGTAAGTCAATCGGCTTTTGAGCCGACTCAACAACTTGCCAGCCTTCAGTTGACCAGCTCGGCTTGAAAGCCTGGTCGCTAATGATGTCGCCTATCTTGATTTCGCTAAATGCAACCTGTTCAATGACTTGGCCTAGCTTATTAATTGCTTGCGATTTAAGTAATAAACCACTCTCAGTATCAACACACATCGTGTATCCACGACGATAATTGTCTCGGGGCTCTATTTCATAGCGTTGGCAGGCACGTCCAGCGGCTCGGTGTGGTTTAGGGTCTAACCACAGTGTGTAATTTTTTAAAACGGTATGCATGTCGCCTACCGCCAAGTCTGGAAAGCGTCGGCGAGAGGCGGTCTCAATCAAAATCGTTTTTTGATCGGGCATCAAACACTGGACGATATTGTTAAAACGCAGATACTCTCGTGGCACATCATCAAGCTCAATGAGACGTTCTTGCTGGTTTTTACCATCAAAACGATGAATAATACGCATCGAATGCATTGCGCCATTTTCGTGAAACACAAACAACCCTTGATAATTTAATGTCTGAGCTGCCTGTTGTACGCGATTCAATACATCATGAGTTTGTGAGGGGGTTTGTTGAATTAATGCATCTGCATACACAGAACCAGCATGAAACCCTAGTACACAGAGCAAACAAATGGTTAACCGCCTCAAAAATCGAAGAGTCACTTGACGACCTCGTCAATCGATGGACGCACTTGCACGACTGCTGGGCCAGACAAATCACGGTGGGCTCGAACATAAGAATTCAGTCGTGCAGAAGCGGTTAAAGACGGGTTATTTACTCGAGCAAACTGTGCTGCAGTCTGAGTACCTTGCATTTGATCAATGACTGGGCGCACCACCCACACAACTGAGGCAACTGCAGCAGCCATGGCAAACGTGGGCCAATAACGCTGCCAAAGTGATGGGGTTGGAGCTAGGTTCGATATTTGAGGGGGAGACATAACCAAAGTTGGCTCTTGATCAACTCTTTGAGCAATCTGTTCAACCAATTTGGTTGAGGGTTTAAAGGCTAAATCAGGGTTACGCATGACATCGCCAATAAAATGGTACATGTCCCAATTTTGTTTTTGCGAAAGTAATAAATCAACGCGTGCTTTATCAGAAAAATCAAAGTCTTCCGCATCAACGCTAGCAGATAAGCGCTCTAGGCTATAAAGTTCGAGGTATACAATTTGATCGTTATTTTGATTGCTCATTTGGCACGTTCCTTACCATCTCTGGTTGCCTTCATTTCCCATAATGGGTCTTAACCGTTCAGCTATGGCTTCCCTTGCCCTAAAAATACGTGATCTCACTGTGCCAATTGGGCAGTTCATAGCCAGTGCAATATCTTCATAACTCATACCATCAATCTCTCGAAAAACAATGGCTCGGCGCAACTCTTCAGGCAAAGACTCAATGGTTTGATTGACACTCGCGGCGATTTCCCGGCTAACCATTTCGGCTTCGGGAGTATGACTATCAGTTAGGTTATCTATTTCGCTAAAAGTTTCATCATTGTCAGTAACATTTGCGTTGGGGGCGCTGGGTCGACGGCTATTTTGTGACATCCAGTTACGTGCTGTGTTGATTGCGATGCGATAGAGCCAAGTATAAAAAGCGCTGTCTCCCCGAAACTGGGGCAAAGCTTTATAAGCTTTTATAAAAGCTTCTTGAGCCACATCTTCGATTTCATTTTGATCACGAATCATACGTGATAGCAATCGAATGATTTTGCGTTGATACTTTAGCACCAGTAGATCAAAGGCTTTTTTGTCGCCCCTTTGTACCCGTTCAACCAATGCTGCATCGATATCGCGTTCGCTCAAACTAGGCATCTAGGCTGCCTTAAGCGCATGCGGAAAACTGACTTGATTCAACAAGCAAATACTGGCCCAACGATAGTTTTGAGATGTGTTTTTGCTACGCCAAACGGTCAGCGTATAGGTCAGTCCGCTCAGTGAACCAGGCTCTTGAAACTTACCGATCAAAGTGAACCCCCATGCATGCCACCAAACAGCCTTGATGATTAACGGCCATACTTGGCCTGTTTGCGTCTTGATAAAAATTTGTTGTGGTTTAAACATTAAGTGCGTTAAAGCACCCATTGAATGGCTTATTCTTTTAGCTTGAGCATAGGTTTTAAAAAATAACCCGCTTAAACATGCTAAGGCCAATAATGAAAACCAACCCCAAAGCGGTTGCCAAAGGGTGTTCAAAACGACGCTTATTACAGCCATTAAAACAGTTGCTGTAGATATAACTAGAATGCTGCTAGGCTTTGATAGACTGACCTCAATGCCTTTTTGCATTATTAATTCAGGTAGAGCTATTTTTAAACCAGGCACACTTAAACTCTTTTAACAGCCATCGAACCATTGGTACCGCCAAAGCCAAACGAATTAGAAAGTGCCATATCAATTTTGAGATCTCGAGCCTCATTTGCACAATAGTCAAGATCGCACTCAGGGTCTTGATTAAAGATATTGATCGTGGGTGGTGAAATTTGGTTATACACAGCCAAAGTTGTGAACACCGCCTCGATACCCCCTGCAGCCCCGAGCAGATGACCTGTCATTGATTTCGTAGAATTGATAATCAGTTTTTTAGCGTGGTCGCCAAAAGCAAGCTTGATGGCATCTGTTTCGTTTTTATCGCCAATTGGGGTTGAAGTACCATGCGCATTGACGTACTGCACTTGATCAACATTGATGCCAGCATGTTTCAACGCCATTGCAATACCACGTCTTGGGCCATCACAATCAGGCGAAGTAATATGATGGGCATCTGAACTTAAGCCGTAACCGACAAATTCCCCATAAATGCGTGCACCACGTTTTTTTGCATGCTCGTATTCTTCAAGCACCAATACCCCTGCACCTTCACCCATAACGAAACCATCGCGATCTATGTCCCAAGGGCGTGAAGCCGTAGTAGGATCATCATTACGGGTTGATAAAGCACGCATGGCTGCAAAGCCACCTATACCAAGTGGTGAAATTGTCGCTTCAGTACCGCCTGCAACCATAACATCGGCATCGCCATATTCGATTAAACGTGCCGCATCACCAATCGAGTGTAAACCTGTTGTACATGCTGAGACCACCGCATAAGATGGGCCTTTCAGATTCAACATGATTGATAATTGGCCTGAAACCAAATTGATCAATGAGCCGGGTACAAAGAAAGGTGAAATACGACGTGGACCTTTAGCAAGATATTCTGTTTGTGTTTCTTCAATACGATGTAATCCACCAATGCCAGACCCTACGATAACGCCCGCACGTGTTGACGTTTCTTCGGTTAGTTCAAGGCCAGAGTCTTTCCAGGCTTGAACGCCTGCTGCAATACCGTAATGAATGAAAGTGTCCATTTGCCGGGCTTCTTTGGCAGACAAGTATTGCGTAATATCAAAATCTTTAACTTCGCCTGCAATGTGGCAATTGAAATCAGTTGGATCAAAGCGCGTGATTCGCCCAATACCACTTTGCCCACCTACAATATTATGCCAGGCGGTTTGAATGTCATTTCCAACGGGCGAGACGATACCTAGCCCTGTAATTACCACGCGTCGTTTCAAGACGAGCTCCTTTAATTCAAAAAAACCGGGGCAGTTAAAGCACAAGGTACGACCATACACTTGAGTTTTAAGATTTCTCTTGTGTTGATATCACTTAAGCCAAACCGCCCCGATGCACACGTTAGCGCGTGCAAATCAAATTACTTTTTCGAGTTTGATTCGATGTAATCAACAGCCTGTTTAACGGTTGTGATTTTTTCAGCTTCTTCATCGGGTATTTCAGTTTCAAACTCGTCTTCAAGAGCCATAACAAGCTCGACCATGTCGAGCGAGTCGGCACCGAGGTCGTCAAGAAAGGATGACTCGTTTTTGATCTCGGCTTCGTTGACGCCAAGTTGTTCAGCGACAATCTTCTTAACTCGCTGTTCGATGCTTTCCATTCATATCTCCAGGTGGGGAAAAAATTTTTATCTGATTATAGCTAAGCGGCAAAAAAAAACATTACTACATGTACATTCCGCCATTTACATGCAAAGTGGTACCCGTAATATAGCTTGCAGAAGAAGATGCCAAAAAGGCAACCGCTTGGGCAATTTCATGAGGTGCACCTAAGCGACCTAAGGGAATTTGTGTCAATAGCGCTGTTTTTTGAGCATCATCAAGCATTTCAGTCATGTCTGTGGCGATAAAACCTGGGGCAACGCAATTGACCGTGATGTTTCGGCTACCTAATTCACGGGCAAGCGCTCGTGACATACCCGCCACACCCGCTTTTGCAGCAGCGTAATTGGATTGACCTGCATTACCGCTTGAGCCCACCACAGAGGTTATATTAATAATACGACCCCAACGGGCCTTCATCATTCCACGTAAAACTGCGCGAGAAAGCCTAAAAACACTTGTTAAGTTCGTTTCAATGACACCAGCCCAATCGTCGTCTTTCATTCGTATAGCGAGCATATCACGCGTGATACCGGCATTATTAACCAAAATATGGGGGCCTGCATCAGCCTCTTTACCCATGGCATCAATTAAAGCTGTACAAGCTTGCGCATCATTAACATTCAATACAACACCGCGGCCGCCATAGCTCGATAAACTAGCACTAATAGACGCTGCGCCAGTTTCAGACGTTGAGGTACCAACAACGGTGGCACCTTTTTCAGCTAATAGTAAGGCAATAGCTTGCCCTATACCCCGCGAAGCGCCTGTAACCAATGCTGTTTTACCTTTTAATTCCATAACTTGAACTTCCTCAGTGAATACTTTAACTGTGTTTTAACTGTGCTTTGAAAAAAAATTAGCTTGCAAGTGTATTAAGTGCGTGTTGCAACGACTCAGGGTCAGCCACTGACAAACCTATTAACTCTGGGTCTATACGTTTAACCAGACCAGCCAATACTTTACCGGGGCCACACTCAATAATATGTGTGATGCCTGCATCACGCATGACTTGGACGGTACGTACCCACTGCACAGCATGCCAAGCCTGACTGACTAAGGCCGCCTGAATCCCATCAGGTGATTGATGGGTCTGCACATCAACGTTATGAATAACGGGTACAGCTGGGGTGGCAATACTGACTTCTGCTAAAGCCTTGGCCAATGCCTCTGCGGCTGGCTTAATTAAACTGGAATGAAAAGGCGCTGAAACCGGCAAACGTATGGCGCGTTTCGCACCTGCAGCCTTTGCAGCAACCATGGCTCGCTCTACTGCAGCCTCGTGGCCCGCTATAACCACCTGATTAGGCGCGTTAAAGTTGACCGCCTCAACTACCTGACCTTCCGACGCTGTCACGCATACAGCTTTTACAGCATCATCGTCAAGACCCAAAATTGCAGCCATAGCACCGGTACCGAGGGGGACAGCAACTTGCATTGCGTCTGCGCGTATACGCACTAAACGAACAGCGTCTTCTAGGTTGAGCGAACCCGCTGCGGTTAGCGCTGCATACTCACCTAAACTATGACCAGCCATCAGGGTTGGTGCTGGGCCGCCGGCAGAAACCCACGCAGCATGAGCTGCTAAACCCGCAACCAACATTGCCGGTTGCGTGTTGGTTGTAAGATTTAATGATTCAATGGGGCCTTTCGAAATTAGGCCAGCTAAGTCGCTACCGAGCGCATGGTTGGCGCGGGCGAGCAACTGCTCAACTTCTGGACGCCCCTGCCAAACATCAAGCATGCCAACCGACTGTGAGCCTTGACCAGGAAATACGAAAGCGAACTTCATATAGTGGACCTTTTTATAAAAAAACATCTAGCGTATATTATTTTTAAAAACAGTCTAAATGAAAATCTTAAATTTTTACCAGCACAGAACCCCACGTAAACCCGCCCCCTACACCTTGCAACAGAACAATTTGACCTGGCTTAACTCGACCATCACGCCAGGCGACATCAAGCGCAAGAGGAACACTGGCAGCTGAAGTGTTGGCATGTCGATCAAGTGTTACAACCATTTTATCTAAACTAACTCCTAATTTTTTAGCAAGAAAATTAAGAATGCGAACATTTGCTTGGTGAGGTATCAACCAATCAATATCGTTAACTGAAAGACCCGCTTGCGCTAGAACATCATGAGCAGATTTTTCAAGCACATTAATCGCTTGCTTGAATACAGCTTGACCATCCATACGTAAAAAGGGATCGCCAGTGACCTCACCATGCGAGACTTGGCCTGCGGTGCGCAAAATATGTTGTTGACGACCATCGGCATGCAAACCTGCTGCCAAAATACCCGGCTCATCAGCCGCTTGCAAAATGACTGCACCCGCACCATCGCCAAAAAGCACGCAGGTACTACGATCATTCCAGTCAAGAATTCGGGAAAAAACCTCAGCACCAATGACTAAAGCACAGCGTGCACGCTGTGCTTTGATGAAACAGTCTGCCGTGACCATGGCATAAACAAAACCACTACAAACAGCTTGCACATCAAACGCCGCCGCGCCATGATTCCCCAAGTTGGCTTGAACCAAACAAGCTGTACTCGGAAATATATGGTCAGGTGTTGATGTGGCAACAATGATTAGATCTATATCGCTAGCTTGAATACCCGCTTTTTCAATGGCATGTTGCGCAGCTAACGTAGCCAAATCACTGGTATTGACGCCAGGGTCAGCGATATGACGCTGATGAATGCCGGTACGGTCAAATATCCATTGATGAGAGGTTTCAATACCGCGAGTGGCTAAGTCTGCTGCCAAGTCATCATTACTCACAACACGTTCAGGTAACGCACTACCCGTACCCGTTATACGGGAAAAAGTGGGTGCCAATGTCATATTGCCTCTTGTACTGACGTTTCGGTTGAAGTCGAAAGACTAGGGCGAGCCATATCGTCGATTGCAGCTGCTATTCGCTCAATTAAACCACTTTGGGCGGCATCGTAAGCTCGCTGCAAAGCATGCCTAAAGGCAAAGGCGTCAGCTGAACCATGGCTTTTAATAACTACACCGCGCAAACCTAACAAAGCCGCACCGTTATATCGACGGTTATCAACACGACTGCGCAAGCGATTCAAAACAGATTTAACAAAAAAACCTGACATCATCGTAAAAATACTACGGGTAAATTCCTCTTTAATCATAGTACTCAGCATAAACGACATGCCTTCAACCGCTTTAAGTAACGCATTACCGACAAAGCCGTCGCAAACCACAACATCTACCGTACCCTTAAAAATGTCGTTGCCTTCTACGTTACCAAAAAAATTGAGGTGGCTATTACGCAATAATTCACCGGCCTGCTTGACAATATCATTGCCTTTAATGGCCTCTTCACCAATATTGAGTAACCCAACGGTTGGACGTTTAGACATATCTTGTACTTGCGCTAGGGCTGAACCCATGATGGCAAACTGCAGAAGATGCTCAGCCGTGCAGTCAACATTGGCACCCAAGTCAAGCATTGTGGTTACACCACCCTTTTGATTTGGTAGGGGCGCGGCGATGGCTGGGCGATCTATACCTGGCATGGTTTTAATAACGTAGCGTGAGATCGCCATCCAGGCGCCCGTGTTACCTGCTGAAATGCAGGCGTCGGCAAGACCGTCTTTTACAGTTTGCGCAGCAACACGCATGGAAGAGCCTTTTTTGCGACGCAATGCCACCTCAACTGAGTCGCTCATGGTAACGACTTCAGTTGCAGGAATAATGGTGTAGCGATCAGGCCCAACTGACGGAAAAAAACCCGCAGCAGCAACCAAAGCTTGTTCTATCGGGGTTTGCAAACCGACCAAAAGTAAATGAACATTGCTATTTAGTTGTGCGAACTCGAGCGAGGCCGGAATGGTGACGGGTATACCGAAATCACCACCCATGCAATCAACCGCAATACGAGTAACGGGCGCCACAGTTTTTTGGGCGTGAGACGCTAAAGCTGCGTCTGAACCCATTTAATGATATTTATTCGTCAGACTTAGTCTTGAACACCTTACGGCCACGATAAACCCCATTTGGAGTAATGTGGTGACGCAAATGCAACTCGCCTGTGTTGGGCTCAATTGCAGTTGATGGGGCACCTATAAAGTCGTGCGAACGATGCATGCCACGCTTTGAAGGTGATTTTTTGTTTTGCTGAACGGCCATAATTACTCCTAATTAGCTGCGTATTATACGCTGGCTCGAAATGATTTTTTTCGAATGTGGGCTTTCACCCACTTAAATGCACGTTAATGCTGTTTTTAGACCCGCCTAAGGCCTTTTTTTAAGGCTGTTTTTAAGGTCGTTTAGCACTATAAACGGTGACACTTTTACAGGCATGTGAGCATCAATATTTTTTGCTAAGACCCCACCCTGCTCAAATTTCAGGCCTGGGCATACGTCGTGTTTCGGAACATAAGGTAGCCCAAGAATGACTTGATCTTCTATCAAGCCCATTAAGTCAAATCGACCTGAACCTAACAATCTTTCTGAGGCTTCTGGATCAATGTCGTCAGCTTCACTCTCTACCTGACTTGGGCGGCGAACTAGATGAAAAGACACCGTTTCGTCAAGTTCAAAAACAAATGGTACTAAGCAACGCTGACAAACCAATGATACTTTCGTGACAATATGCAAATTAAGCCACATACGGTCTTGTTTATCAGTATGGCCAACCAAATCAAACCAGAGAATACCAAGACCCGATTCTGGCTTATGCGAAAGATCTCTAACGAACGGCTGTTCTGACAGGTCTTCGATGGCTCGTTTGAGCATATGCAGGCCAAACGCACCTTGAACACGAAGAGGCTGCTCGGCAACGGCAAAGATATCAAAAGCTCGCACACTACCCCAGTGCAATTCGCACGACTTAAACCATTGTGAATCGATCAATTGGGGCATGATTTTTCAGTAAAGCTTAAAATAGTAGCGCCTAGACCCTTTAAACGTCAATATTTATATGATTCTAAAAAAACAATTTGGCACGTTGCACCTCATACCCGTTGGCCTGTCGACCACATTGGCTGATCACTGGTTACCCGAGGCTACACAACATTGCGCCGGGGGTTTAACCCATTACCTTGTTGAAAACGCTAAAACAGCCCGTGCTTTTTTAAAAACAATGCCCTTGAAGCATGCATTGCAAGACATCGTAATGCACGAACTAAACGCTAAAGTTGACCAAGCCACTATTCAAGTTTGGCTTGAGCCGCTTAAATCAGGTATCAATATTGGTTTAGTCTCTGAAGCCGGTTGCCCCGCAGTGGCTGACCCTGGTGCACGTGCTGTGGCCATTGCCCATCAATGGGGCGTGTCAGTTAAGCCTTGGGTTGGTCCTTCCTCTATTTTGCTAGCTTTGATGGCCAGCGGTCTAGATGGCCAGCGCTTTGCCTTTCATGGCTACGCCCCCATCAAGCCTGACGAACGAGCCAAACAACTTAAAAAGTGGGAATCTGTTTCAGAACAGCAACTTCAAACGCAATTGTTGATTGAAACGCCTTATCGCAATATTGCAATGTTTGATACGCTGATCAAATCACTCAAAGGCAATACTATGCTGTGCATCGCCAGCGACCTAACCGGCCCTAACGAATCAATTCGAACTCTTACAGTTCAGCAATGGTCAAATCTAGCGATACCCGTTGCTAACGATAGGCCTGCTTTGTTTTTGTTTCAAGCCGCTTTGAACGCCAATATTGCAGGCGCCAACCCAACAAAAAGACCGTGATCAACGCATAAATTGTAACGGTAGAAAAATCGTTTTTACCCGCCTTATGCCACCAATAATGCACAATCGCTGCAACGGCAATCAAGTACACCAGGCGGTGCAGACTTTGCCAATAACGACCTAAAGCTCGCATGGATCGATGAGTTGATGTGGCAGCTAAAATCGTCAAACCTAAAAAGGCTGTAAACCCGACTGCAATAAAGGGGCGCTTGATGACGTCTTGCACCATGGCTGAAAGAAAAAAACCTTGGTCCCACCAGGCCCATGACAAAGCGTGGAGTAAAGCGTAGAAGAAAGTAAACAAGCCGCACATGCGTCGCCATCTAATGAGTGCTGAATAACCCGTCATTTGACGCAAAGGTGAAATACATAAAGTAACGAGTAAACATACCAAGGCCCAAGTGCCAGACGATCTTGACAAAAACTCAACTGGGTTAGCAGTCAGTTGATCATGCCAACCCAACCAGAACCAGCGCGCGAGGGGGAATAAACCCATCACAAATAGTGCAGGCTTGCCTTTCGCGACAATAGCCGTCCAAAATGGTCGTTGATTAGTAATTCTTTTTGAGATCCATTCCGGCATAAAGACTGGCTACCTCGTTTTCATACCCGTTGAACATTAGTGTTTCGCGTTTGCGTGCGAAAAACCCATCTTCACCAATACGCCGTTCGGTGGCTTGAGACCAGCGTGGGTGACTAACATTGGGGTTGACGTTGGCATAAAAACCGTACTCAAAAGGGGCAGACGCCATCCAACTTGAAACAGGTTCTTTTTCAGTCAAACGAATTTTGACGATTGATTTTCCAGATTTAAAACCATACTTCCATGGCACAATAATGCGTACGGGCGCACCATTTTGATTAGGCAGAACTTTGCCATACATACCAAAAGTCAAGAGCGTGAGTGGGTTCATCGCTTCGTCAATGCGCAACCCTTCACGATAAGGCCAATCAAGCACACGCGAGTTCAAACCCCGCATAACATCAGGTTGCATGTCTGTAATGAATTCCACATACTTAGCTTTAGATGTGGGCTCAACTTGTTTGAGTAACGCTGAAAGCGAATAACCCACCCACGGTATAACCATTGACCAACCCTCAACACACCGCAAGCGATAGATACGCTCTTGCATCGGTGAAAGCTTTAATAAGCTATCAATATCAAACTGCTGTGGCTTGGTAACTTCGCCCTCAACACTCACCATCCAGGGTTGAGTTTTCATTTTTTTAGCGTTTTTGGCAGGCTCATTTTTTTCGAAGCCAAACTCGTAAAAATTATTGTAAGTTGTGGCATCTTTTTCTGACGTGATTGCATCAGTTAATGCGTATGTTTTATTCAGTGTTGAGGGAAGATTCGCCAAGGCACCCAACAAAGGGTTGGTTGCAGCCTGCGCAAATGAGCCACCTAAAGGAAATGTTAAACCTGCCACCAAGGTGGCACTAGCCTGCAAAATTTGGCGTCGTTTTAAATAGACCGATTCGGGTGTGATCTCTGAAGATGGTGGTGTTGGAAAAGGTTTACGGAAATTCATGATATGCCTCTTAATAATATTGCTTCGCTAGTGTCCGAACGTTAGCCTGGTAATTTTATCTAAATTCATGATTTATTTGAATAATTCACGATTTTCCCTTGTCCACGATTTGAATCTAATTTTGAACTTGAGTCATCATAGACAGAACTATTCTGTCTATGATGACCATGCATTCTGGGCAACTTGTCTTCTCTCAAGTGATGACTTACATGCCTCACAAGGCGTTCAATCGAATGGTCGCCGCTAGGCGCGCGCAGCACAAGGTCAAAGAGTTCAGTTGTTTGGATCAGTTTTTGGTTCTCGCCTTTGCTCAGTTGACTACTCGCGAATCGTTGCGCGATATCGAGATCAATTTGCGAGCCCAAAGCAAACATTTTTATCACATGGGGCTTCGCTGCAAGACCATTTCTCGCAACACCCTGGCCAATGCGAATCGAGTCAGGTCTTGGGAAGTCTTTGCCGATTTGGCGCACCATCTGATTACGACGGCGTGCACCCTTTACGCCGACGAACCGGGGCGTGTGGAACTGCCTTCGTTGAAGGGTGCAACCGTTTATGCGTTGGACTCCACAACAATCGATTTGTGCTTGAGTCTGTTCAATTGGGCGCCATTTCGATCGACCAAAGCGGCAATCAAACTGCACACTTTGCTCGATTTGAGGGGTTCGATTCCAAGTTTTATTCATATCAGCAATGGCAAAATGCATGACTCTAAAATACTCGACATCCTCTGTAAGCAAGGCTACATCGAACTTGCCGCGTTTTACGTCATGGACAAAGCATATGTAGATTGCAAATTGCTTTATCAACTGCATACTGCAAGAGCATTCTTTGTCACGCGTACAAAAGACAACATGAAAGCTGAACTGATCCAGGCCTTGCCCGTTGACACCACGATATGCGCTCTTTATAAAAAGCGATCGAGCGTTGAATTGTTTTTTAAATGGATCAAACAACATCTTCGCATTAAGTCTTTTTATGGCACGACAGAGAACGCTGTCAAAACCCAAGTTGGGGTTGCCATATCGACTTACGTACTGATCGCAACTATGCAGAAGAGGTTGAATATGAAGCACTCACTTTATGAAATTTTAAGAGTTCTGGAATTGAACATGTTTGAAACCACCCCAATACTTCAACTTTTAAGCCAAATCCACAAAGACGTGAAAATCGTCAATAATCAGCATCAGTTAACCTTGTTCCAAACGTTGGACCACTAGTGGGCTTAGATCATAACTTTGGTTCAAAACTTATAGGGCAATTAAGTTCTTTCCAGCAGCCAGCGTTTAACTGATGCAACATCGTGCAATATATCTTGATGTGGTGACTTTTTTAAATGCTCAATAGGGTGAGCGCCATACGACACGGCTAAACCATGAACCTGGGCATTGGCGGCCATATCAAGATCATGTGAGGTGTCACCCACCATTACAACCTCATGCGGCTCAATGCCTACATGTTGCATAATTTCTTGCAACATTGCTGGGTGAGGTTTACCAAACGTTTCGTCAGCGCAACGCGTAATGGCGAAATAATCTTTTAAGCCTGTTGCAGCTAGAGTGCGGTCAAGCCCTACTCTTGATTTTCCTGTTGCTACAGCTAATGTCAAAGACCGATCACGTAAGGTGTCAAGCAAGTCTCGCACCCCGTCGAAGAGCACAAGATGTGGGTCACGCCTTAAAAAATGGTATCGATATCGATCAATAAAAAGAGGCCGCTGGGTTTCGGTTAAATCGGGCACCACTGAATAAAGTGCACGTTCAAGTGACAAACCAATGACCCAACTGGCTGCCGCGGCGTCAGGCACTGGAAGTTCTAAGTCACGACACGCTGCTTGAATGGCGCGAGCGATGTCTGGGGTTGAGTTCATAAGGGTGCCATCCCAATCAAAAATGACGAGGCGGTAGGCGTCAACTGCTTGATATATTTCAGTTTTCATCATTTATCGTGTTTTAATTGGCCAATGATTTGAGCAAACGTTCACAAATACTGGGTAATACGGCCTCAAGCGTTAGGGCTTCACCTGTCATGGGGTGTGTCATAGTCAGCTTAGTGGCATGCAAAAACATACGATCAAACCCCCACTTTGTTTTAAATAGGGCTTGGGTCTCATCTTGCCCGTATTTGTCATCACCCACAATAGGGTGGCCAGCGTGGGAGAGATGAACACGAATTTGATGAGTACGCCCAGTTCGCAATTCAGCATCAACCAAACTGTAATCGCCAAATCTTTTTAAACAGGTGATAACCGTATGCGCAACTTGGCCTTCTGGGTCGACTTTGACACGGCGTTCGCCACTTTGTGTTGTCCATTTTGCAAGAGATTGCTTTAGGTGCTGTCGGTCATTAGCCACGTTGCCTTGAACTAATGCTAAGTAGTGCTTATCACCGCCACCCTCTCTGAGCATAGTGTGTAAGCGCACCAAGGCTTTTCTTTGCTTAGCAATCATGAGTAACCCAGATGTGTCACGATCAAGTCTATGCACCAACTCTAAAAATGATGCTTCCGGACGAGCCGCTCGCAATTGCTCGATGACACCATGTGAAACCCCACTACCTCCATGCACAGCAACCCCAGCAGGCTTATCAATAACCAACAAGGCATCATCTTCAAAAACAATAGGGAATTCGTTAGGCGGGGCGAATCTTGCGGCTGAAGGCTCTGCTTCCCGCATGGGCGGTACCCTCACTATGTCACCGATTTGCAATCTCTGATCGACCTGAGCCCGTGAGCGGTTAACCCTGACCTCACCCGACCTAACAGCCTTATACAAGCGACTTTTAGGAACACCCTTGCACAAGGTAATTAAAAAGTTATCGAGGCGTTGGTCTTCATTGGCAACGGTCACGTTGATTAGCCTGACGGCGAAGGTCTGTGTATTGGGTTCTTTGCGGATAGACAAAACAGGCATATAATGGTTTCAGCCTCAAAAGCTTGAGTAGCGTTTGACGTTGAGCTGTGCCAAATTGGGCAGTCTCCGTCAATTAAGATACGCATTGTAGCGCCCGCCCCTCAAGCGTTGGGTAACTAGAAGCAGACCTATATGGGTCTTAGCAGAGTACTTAAACGAATAACCAAAAACAATTTTTCATTTTCCCGCACCAGGCGTTGAAACTTTCCACCTGTTGTTTTCAGCTCTAACTTGTCACTTATAACGTACTTATGACCTACTTGCTGAACAAAAAACGCGCTCTCAAGCGCGCTGTGCTGGCCTGATTTTTTAGGGGGTTGGTCTCTGACCAATCCTTTTGTGTGTTTGTTTTACGTATGATGCCTTCGGTTCCCCAGGCTGCGCGACTCGTTGTCGCGCCACCCTTACGGAGAATGCACGAATGAAGCGCATGTTATTTAACGCCACGCACCAAGAAGAGTTGCGTGTAGCTATTGTTGACGGGCAAAAACTCGTTGACCTTGATATTGAAACTGCTGGGCGTGAACAACGCAAAGGCAACATTTACAAAGCAGTTATCACTCGCATTGAGCCTGGTCTTGAAGCCTGTTTTGTCAATTATGGTGAAGATCGTCACGGCTTCCTACCTTTCAAAGAAGTTGCTCGCACCTACTTTAAAGAAGGTGTTGACGTACGGGCTGCCCGCATTCAAGACGCTCTTCACGAAGGCCAAGAGCTCGTTATTCAGGTCGAAAAAGAAGAACGCGGTAACAAAGGGGCTGCCCTCACCACATTTATTTCTTTAGCCGGTCGATACCTGGTTTTAATGCCCAACAACCCACGTGGTGGTGGTGTGTCACGCCGCATTGAGGGTGAAGACCGCCAAGAATTACGCGAAGCAATGGACCAACTCAACATACCGCAAGGTATGAGCATTATTGCTCGCACAGCGGGCATTGGTCGTAACACCGAAGAACTACAATGGGACCTTTCATATTTAATGCAGCTTTGGCAAGCCATAGATGGTGCGGCTAAAGAAAACAAAGCCCCCATATTGATTTACCTTGAATCAAGTTTAGTGATTCGCGCTATTCGCGATTACTTTTCACCTGATATTGGTGAAATCTTAATTGATACCGATGATATTGCTGACCAAGCCTCTGCCTTCATGAGTGTGGTTATGCCCGACAACGTGCATTGCGTCAAACGCTATCGCGACGATGTTCCGTTGTTTTCCCGCTTTCAAATTGAACATCAAATTGAAACGGCCTATTCACGTCATGTGAACTTGCCATCAGGTGGCTCAATTGTCATTGATCACACTGAAGCCTTGGTAGCCATTGACGTCAACTCAGCGCGATCAACCCGCGGTGCTGACATCGAAGAAACCGCTACGCGCACGAACTTAGAGGCGGCTGAAGAAGCCGCACGTCAATTACGTTTACGCGATTTGGGTGGGTTGATCGTAATCGATTTTATCGACATGGAAGACAGCAAAAACCAACGTGCGGTTGAAAACCGCTTGCGTGATGCGTTGCATGTCGACCGTGCTCGCGTACAAATGGGTAAAATATCTCGCTTTGGCTTGATGGAATTATCACGCCAGCGCTTGCGACCTGCTCTAAACGAAGGTTCACATATTACCTGCCCTCGCTGTAACGGTACGGGTGTTGTACGCGATGCTGAGTCAAGTGCACTAAACGTATTACGTTTATTGCAAGAAGAGGCAATGAAAGAAAATACTGCTGCCGTTCATGCTCAGGTGCCTGTCGAAGTTGCCACATTCTTGTTAAATGAAAAGCGTGCTGACATTACCAAGATTGAAACGCGCCTTAAGGTTAATTTGATCTTAATTCCCAATAAGTATATCGAGACGCCTCATCACCTTATTGAGCGGCTTAAGCACGATGATCCTCGATTAGAAGATATTAAGTCAAGCTTTGATCGGGTTGAAGCACCTTCAACTAACATGGCTTGGGTGCCTAAAGAAGAAGTGCAGCGCATCAAACCTGAAGCATTAGTGAAGGGCGTTACCCCTGCGCAACCTGCACCCACTTCAGCTCAATCAAAACCGCAATTGGCATTAACTGCGCAATCTAGCTTGTTCAAGCGTTTATTCGGTTGGTTATTTAGCTCAACGACTGATAGTACACCCGCTGTCACGGCACCTGAAAACCGTACGATGCGGCAAAGCAATGGTTCAAACCGCAACGATCGAACGAATAGTCAGCGCAATGGTCGCAACAACAATCGTAATCGTCGCGACAATCGCACAGATCAAAGCCCAACGAGTCAAACGACCCAAAACGACGAGGTTATTCAAACCAAGGCGAAGCCCGTGTTAACGGCCCCTACAGAGATGTTATTAGCTGAAGAAACGCAATCACGTAACAGCCGCAACCGTCGTGGTCGCAGCCGTATACGTAAAGATGAAAGTCCAACTGACCAAGTAGATCAAGCTACCCTCTCATCAGAAATGTTAGACCCCATATTGAAAGACGACGACAACGTTACCCCAATATTGATGGGTGAAACGGTTGAAGGTGCTGAAGCAACTGATTCGGATCGCCCACGCCGTCGTGGACGTCGTGGGCGTCGCGGTCGTCGCCCTGGAGATGCTGAAGCAGTTAATCAGCAGTCAGATGATCAAACTGATAGCTTAAACGCTGAAGAAGGTTCTGGAAGTATTAACAATGAATCAATAAAGCCCAATTCGTTATCTGTCACGACTTCAAGCTCACCTGCTCTTGCCGCTGATTCAGTTGCACCGGTTACTTCAACTACTGCCCCAATTGAGCCTGTAAAACAAACAGTTTTTGCCTCAAACGTTGCGGTTAATCAAGCGAGTGTTGCTGATCAAATACCAACACAAGTGCCTGCACCATTAGTAACACAAGTGCCAGCACCCGTTATTAACCAAGAATCATTGCACACTCAAGCAACTGCTCAAGTATCTGTATCTGCATCAGCAATACCAACACTTTCAACGGACGCGATTGATCATGACGTCGTGATGCAAACCATTAACGAACAGTTTGCACAAGAGGTTGCAACACAACCAGTTGTAACACCTTTACCTTCTAAACTAATTGATCGTGAAGCGTTGCATTCAGTAGTCAGCGCAGTCGGTTTAAAGTGGGTTGAAAGCAACCCCGACAGCATCGTCACGGCTCAAGCTGCGGCACAAACGGCACCTAGTGCACCTCGTTATGGTCGTGAACCTAAAGCTGCAACCGCGGCGGTAACTATTGAACTTAAACAGGTCGAAACGCAAGCCAGTTAATCTGCAGTCTTAAAAAAACCCAGTCATATGTTAAACATATGACTGGGTTTTTAATTTTAATGATTGATTAAACCGACAATGCTTCAACAGATTGGTTTGTTAATAGGGCAATCAGGTGTGCAATTTCTTCTTTGAGTTGGCGGCGATCAACCACCATATCGATTGCGCCGGTATTCAGCAAAAACTCTGCCCGCTGAAAGCCCTCGGGTAATTTTTCGCGAACGGTTTGCTCAATGACACGTGGGCCTGCAAAACCAATTAAGGCTTTAGGCTCAGCAATCACAACATCACCCACAAATGCAAAGCTGGCTGAAACGCCGCCCATGGTGGGGTCAGTCAAGACACTGATAAAGGGTAAGCCTTTTTGTGCAAGTTGCGTCAACATGGCATTGGTTTTAGCCATTTGCAAAAGTGAAAACAAACTTTCTTGCATGCGTGCACCACCTGAGGCTGCCACACAAACAAAAGCACTACGATGTTCAATTGCCGCTTGCACGCCTCGCACAAAACGTTCACCAACGACTGAACCCATTGAGCCACCCATAAACTGAAACTCAAATGCTGACACCACGCAAGACAAGCCTTGAATGGTGCCACGCATACTAATCAAAGCATCTGTTTCGCCAGTTTCTTTGATAGCCTCTTGAAGACGCTCAGGGTATTTGCGTGAGTCGCGAAATTTTAAGGGATCAAGTGAGCGGGTTTCAGCGCCTAACTCGATGCGTCCTTCGCGATCAAGCAACACATTAATACGGGCCCGCGCACCAATACGCATATGGTGATCGCACTTGGGGCAAACATGTAAATTTGCAGCTAAGTCTTCGTTGTACAGCACCGACTCACACGAGGGGCATTTAACCCATAAGCCTTCAGGCACTCGACGAGCGTTTGAGTCAGAGGCTTTATTAATACGGGGTAAGCCTATTTTTTCTAACCAGCTCATATGGTTTGCCCGACCTCATGTTGGTCTGCGATCTCAACAAGCCCATGATGAATGGTTGATAACCACTGCGCACCGGCTGTGGCAGCAGCATTTGTTTGTTGCTCGACGGGTAAGCCGTGAGCGGCTTGGTTCATCACTTCAATTAATTTTGTACCAATGACAACTGCATCAGCAATGCTAGCAATACGTTGGGCGCTTTGCACATCACGAATACCAAAACCCACACCGACTGGAATGTTCACGTGTTGACGAATCAGTTCAAGCTTTTCAGCAACCTGATTGGTATCAAGGTGACCTGCACCCGTAATGCCATTGAGTGAAACATAATAAACGTAGCCCCGTGCAACGCTTGCGACCGAGGCGATACGGGCCTCGGTTGAGGTGGGGGCTAGCAAGAAAATAAGGGCAATGCCACGATCTTCAAGCAATTTTGAAAAGATTTCAACTTCTTCAGGGGGGTAGTCAACCACTAACACGCCGTCTACACCCGCTTGTGCTGCGCGTTTAACAAAGACTGATTGGCCCATACGCTCGATGGGGTTGGCATAACCCATGAGTACAACTGGCGTGTTTTGATCTTGTTGGCGAAACTCAGTCACCATATCAAGCACTTTACTTAAACCCACCCCTTGCGAAATGGCGTGTTCAGCGGCTTTTTGAATGACGGGACCATCAGCCATAGGGTCTGAAAATGGCACCCCAAGCTCAATGATGTCAGCGCCCGCTTTAACCAACGCATGCATAATTGGCACAGTTGACGTAGCAAGTGGGTTTGCCGCAGAAATATATGGAATAAGCGCGGCCCGGCCAGCGCTTTTAAGCTGCTTAAATGCCACATCAATACGATCAATTTGAGACATATATGTAGCCTTAAAGGGTTAAACCTGAGATACGAGCAACAGTATTAATATCTTTATCGCCTCGACCTGAAAGATTAATTAAAATAATACGGTCTTTACTAAGGGTTGGCGCCAAACGAGCCGCATGGGCTAAAGCATGCGCCGTTTCAAGTGCGGGAATAATGCCTTCAATCAGACAACAGTCATGAAAAGATTTGAGTGCCTCGTCGTCGGTGACGCTGGTATAGGTTGCGCGACCCATGTCTTTCAACCAAGCATGCTCTGGACCCACACCAGGATAATCAAGACCCGCTGAAATCGAATGGGTTTCTTGAACTTGACCATCTTCATTTTGAATAACGTAAGTACGGTTGCCATGTAGTACACCTACTTGGCCACCCGTTAACGATGCGGCATGACGGCCGGTTTCAATGCCATCGCCGCCTGCTTCTACACCAACAAGTTTGACATCATCAAACCTTAAGTAGGGGTGAAAAATGCCCATAGCATTTGAACCGCCCCCGACACAAGCCAAGACATAATCAGGCTGACGACCCGCATATAGAGGCATCTGTTCGATTGACTCTTCACCTATAACACTGTGAAAGTCGCGCACCATCATGGGGTATGGGTGCGGCCCCGCTACGGTACCAATGATGTAGAAAGTATCGTCAACGTTAGTGACCCAGTCGCGTAAGGCTTCATTTAATGCGTCTTTAAGCGTCTTTGAGCCAGACTCAACCGGCACCACTGTCGCGCCTAATAATTTCATACGAAAGACGTTGGGCGCTTGGCGTTTAATGTCTTCGCTACCCATGTAGATCACGCATTCCATACCGTAACGTGCACACACTGTGGCAGTGGCAACACCGTGTTGACCAGCGCCAGTTTCAGCGATAATGCGCTTTTTACCCATACGCCGAGCAAGCATAGCTTGGCCCAAACTATTATTTATTTTATGGGCACCCGTATGGTTGAGGTCTTCACGCTTGAACCAGACTTGTGCCCCACCCAACATTTCTGACCACCTACGAGCATGATAAACCGGCGTTGGACGGCCTACAAAGTGCTTGAGCTCGCTATGAAACTCAGCCATGAACTCAGTGTCGGTTTGAGACGCGGCATAGGCTTGGCGCAGCTCATCTAAAGCATGCATGAGGGTTTCTGCAACAAAAATGCCGCCGTAAGGGCCATAATGGCCCGATGCATCAGGAAAGTCGTACGGTTTCAAGGCTAATGCCTCCTGGTTACGCAAGGCTGGTTAGGGTGAGCCAACCTAATTGGTATTATTTATTTTACCAGTCATGCTGGGTACACTCAATGTCGACGCACAGAGTCAACGCCTGACACATCTTGCAGCGCGACGAGCATGCGTTGTATGTCGTCGCCGTGACTGATTTCAACGGTAAAAACCATATTGGCCAACGAACCTTTACTTTGCGTATTGACGCCCACCACGTTCATTTTTAAACGGGCAAAAACCTCAGATAGGTCTCGTAATAAACCTGAGCGATCTTGCGCAAAAACAGCAATATCGACAGGGTACATTGTGTCAACGGTTTGACCCCATGACACGTCAATGACCCGTTCAGATTGATTTTGAGTCAGCGCAGCAAAGCTGGGGCAATCAATACGATGTATAGATACCCCTCGACCGCGAGTTACAAAACCTTTAATTAAGTCTGGCGGAGCGGGTCGGCAGCAACGTGCCAATTGGGTCAAAAGTGACCCAACCCCGACTACCAACACCCCAGAAGAAGGGTTTTGATGATGACGGTCTTGTTTGGGGCTCAAGTGAATTAATGACTCTAGTGTCATGGGTTCAGGCTCAATTGGTTGCCTGAAAGCGGTATCAATTAGCCTTGCACTGAAATCATCTTTAGCGACGGCAACAAATAAATCTTCTGCTTGGGTAAAACCCAGTTGCACAGCTAAGTGCTCAAGGTTGATGGCAGTTTTACCCAGTCGCTGCAGTTCTTTTTCAACCAGTGCCTGACCTTGTGTGATGCGTTGTTGCAATTCAATGGCATTAAACCAAGCGCGCACTTTGGCCCGAGCGCGAGGGCTTGCGAGGTAGCCTAAATGGGGGTTGATCCAGTCGCGCGAGGGCCCACCTGATTTAGTAGCAATAATTTCGACGGTCTGCCCCGTCTGCAAACGCGTCTGTAGCGGCACCATTTGACCGTCGATTTTAGCGCCCCGGCAACGATGACCCAAATCAGTATGAAGCTGGTAAGCAAAGTCGACCGGTGTCGCGCCTATGGGTAACTCTATGACACGCGCCATGGGCGACAAAACATAAATATGTTCGATGGGTAATACAGGGGTGTCGTGATGATTCGAGTCTGCAAGGGCGTCACGATTCCATGCTAAAAGTTGACGCATCCAGGCTAAATCTCTGTGCTGTTCGTTTGTAACAGCTTGACCGCCCTTGGGGCCTGCTTCTTTGTAGCGCCAGTGCGCTGCCATACCAAACTCAGCGTGTTCATGCATGGCACGGGTACGAATTTGAACCTCAAAGGCGCGCCCTTTAGCATCAGCCAATACGTTGTGAAGCGATCGATAACCGTTCGGTTTAGGGCGAGCGATGTAGTCGTCAAACTCTTGGCCGACGGGTGACCAAAGTTGATGCACTAGGGCCAAAACTTCATAGCAATGCCGGTCTTCAGGCACGATAACACGCAATGCTCGCAGATCATAAAGGTCACTGAAATCAAGATGCTTGTGACGCATTTTGTTCCAGATGCTGAATATGTGTTTAGGCCGACCTGACACCTCAGCCGCAATACCCATGCCTGCTATAGAAGACTGCAACTGCGCAACCGTTTCTTGAATAAAGGTTTCTCGCTCAACACGCTTTTCTTCAAGCTGTTTAGCAATCTGTTTATATGTTTCTGGCTCGTTGAACCTAAAAGCAAGGTCTTCAATTTCCCATTTGATTTGCCAAATGCCCAACCTGCTGGCCAATGGCGCATAGAGCTCAAGCGTTTCTTTGGCTAGACCGAGATCACATGGCACTTTGTTGGCAGCATGCCAACGCAAGGTTTGAAGTCTTGACGCCAAGCGAATTAAAACAATACGCAAATCAACAGCCATCGCTAACAACATTTTACGAAGCATCTCTTTTTGAGATGCCAAGTCAGCCTTTTCAAGTGGTTGGACTGCACGTGTGAGATGCGCCAACCTAACTAACGCTTGAGTACCCTGCACCAAATGCGCAACTTCTTTACCGTAAGCACGTGCTAACTGATCATTGTGATTTAACTGCGCAAGCGGTAAAGCCATAAGCAAAGCGGCTGCGCGTGACACACCATCAGCTTGAAACTCAGCTAAGGTAAAAGCTGTATATAGCGCATGATGCAACGCAGACTGTTGCTTAGGCTGCATTGCATGGTTAGACGGGGTAGGAAATGGGGGGTGGGACGGGGGCAAAGCTAAATGCCCTGCTTCACTCTCACGAAAGAGATCTTGTAAAACTTTTTTCACTAAATCGTGCTGATCTGGCGGTAAATGCGCCAGCACGCCGACACTTAGTCGGCTTACATCGACTAATGTATCAGTGTGAACGGTTTGGTCGTTGTGAGCAGGCATGTTGTATACAGTGCATGGCATTAACCATGCATAACAAACATAGCTAACTTACATTTTAAACCGCAGCGGTAACAATAATTTCAACTTTATAGTCGGCATTGGCTAAACGGGCTTCAATGGTGGCACGGGGTGGCGCGTTACCCTCAGCGACCCAATCGTCCCACGCTTTATTCATGCCATCAAACTCTTTCATGTTGGCAACAAAAATTTGTGTCATCAAAATACGCGATTTATTGCTACCCGCTTCAGCTAGGAGTTTATCTATTGCGCTTAAAATTTGAGCGGTTTGACCTGCAATATCTTGTGTGACATCGTCAGCAACTTGGCCCGCCAAATAGGCAACACCATTATGAACGGCCATGTCTGACAATCTTTTACCCACATTAACGCGCTTAATCACTTGCATGATGCTTCCTCTTTAAAAATGTTTCACTATTGTGCCAGAGGCAAATCGAAAACTTGCCTTAAATATGCCAAATACGGATCATCGTCGCACATTGTTTTTTCAGGGGCATCTGACACTTTAGCGACAGGTTGACCATTACAACGTACCATTTTCATCACAATTTGTAAGGGTTGATGACCCAAATCATTCGTGAGGTTGGTGCCAATACCAAAAGAAAGATGACAGCGCCCAGAAAACCGACGTGCAATTTTGATTGCTAGTGGAAAAGTCAATGCATCTGAAAACACCAAAGTTTTAGAGCGAGGCAACACGCGATTAGCTTGGTAATGCTCTAGTATACGTTCACCCCAAATAAATGGATCTCCTGAGTCGTGACGTGCGCCATCAAACAATTTGCAAAAATACATATCAAAATCGCGCAAAAAAGCATCAAGGCCATAAACATCTGACAGCGCAATGCCTAAGTCACCGCGGTATTCTTTAGCCCAGACTTCTAGGGCAAAAACCTGAGAATCACGCAAACGCGGTCCCAAAGCTTGACAGGCTTGAAGGTATTCATGCCCCATGGTGCCCAACGGGGTCACGTTGTGGCGTTTGGCCAAGAGCACATTACTGGTGCCTGCAAAGTTCTGGCCCATCGTCTTGATCAGGGTTGTAACGACTTCTTCATGCCAAGTTGAAGAAAAACGACGCCTCGTTCCGTATTCAGCCACTCGGAATGAGGCTAAGTCAGGTGCTTCAGCAACTAGTTTAATTTTTTCAGTTAGGCGCCGTCGGCCTTCTTCAAGCACGGGCGGGTTTGACTCACTACGAAAATAAACCTCGTTCACAATGGCTAAAACAGGTATTTCAAATAGAATCGTATGTAACCAAGAGCCTTTGACAACGATTGATATTTCGCCAGGCAACTCGCCTGCACTCAGCTCAATACATTTTTCAGAAAGATGAAAGAGCTCTAAAAAATCAATAAAATCACTTTTTATGAACCTTAAACTGCGCAAATAGTCTAGCTCTTCAGGTTTAAATCTAAGCTGACACAGGTCTTTTATCTCTGCACGTATCTCGTCAATATACGGTAATAAATTAATATTGGGGGTACGGCATTTGTACCGATATTCGACCTGCGCCGCCGGAAAGTGATGCAAAACAACTTGCATCATGCTGAATTTATAGAGGTCGGTATCTAGAAGTGAGTGAATAATCATTTAATTTCCAACAACATGCTCAAACATAGCATACGCAATTAAGCTTTTGGGGGCATTGCTAAATATGCCTGCACAAACGAGTAAAATATAATCAACACATTATGTTTTTTTGGGAAGTGAACTGTAATGACCCACGTCGTAACTGAAAGCTGTATTAAATGTAAATTTACTGACTGCGTAGACGTTTGTCCGGTTGATTGTTTTCGTGAGGGGCCTAATTTTTTAGTGATTGACCCTGACGAATGCATTGATTGTGCAGTGTGCATTCCTGAATGCCCAGCTAATGCCATTTTTGCTGAAGAAGATGTACCTGCAGACCAAATTGCGTTTATTGCTTTAAACGCTGAGTTAACGCCTAGGTTTGCTAGCATCACGCGTACCAAGCCCCCTTTGGCTGACGCCGATGACTGGAATGGTGTGACAGATAAGCTTAAATACCTTCAAAAATAACTTAATTTTTTTGTGACAGATCCATCTCAAGCATTTAACTCATCTAACGTACCCCAAACCCCGGGGTCTCAATCAATCGAGACCAAATATACGTGTGAAACCATTACGCAACGTACGATTTGGTTACAAGATCGATTGTTTTCTGTACACACGACACGTAATGCCGCGTTTAATTTCGCACCCGGTCAGTTTGCCAGAATAGGGCTCAAGTCTCAGCCTGACCTTGCTGAGCCAGATGTCTGGCGCGCCTATTCAATGGTTACCCACCCCACAGACCCCGAGCTTGAGTTTTATTGCGTGGTAGTGCCTGACGGTCAATTTAGCCCATTGCTTTTGCAACAACCTGTAGGGGCGCCCATATGGGTTGAACGCCAGCCCTTTGGTTTTTTAACCCTTGATCGTTTTACCCCGGCAGACACACTTTGGCTTGTTGCTACGGGTACCGGTATTTCAGCCTTTTTACCGATGCTCAAAGCTGATGAAATCTGGCAACAGTTCAAAACCGTCGCATTGGTTCATGGTGTGCGTACGCCAGATGAGTTGGCTTACCGCGAGCTAATCGAAACGCTTGTGGCCCGTCAAAAAGCTTTGCCCGGCGGCAAACTGAAGTACCTACCTATTTGCTCACAAGCAGAGCTAAACGGTCCAAGTCGCATTACAACCCTTTATGAGACCAACACATTGACAGCGTTGGTTAATGAGCCTCTTAACCCCAAACAGTCTCGCATCATGTTATGTGGCAACCCTGCCATGGTGACTGAAATGCGCAACTTGCTTTCGTTAGATGGTTTCGCTGCTGGGCGACGCGGCGTATTGGGTACCTTAGCGGTTGAAAATTATTGGTAACGCTCTAATGAGTCACGCGCTAATCTGATAAATCACCTATGCGTATTTCGGCGCGAAGCGATAGGGGTTTAAAAATTAAGCAGGCTTGATGATGCTTTACCCATTCAAATCGATTAAAGCAGTATGTGGGGAACAGTCTTTACCCTAAGTTGTGCAAGAACAACACTTAAGCATTATCTACTTAAGTGCTTAAACCTCTTTGCAAAAGAAATCTAACTATAGTGGTCCCGGGATTTGAGACAGTAGTTTAAGCTGTAGCCCTGAATCAAAAGGGTTACCTAAAATGAGTCAAGTCAAGAAGCGTCAGATCCACAGTTCAGAGTTCAAGGCCAAAGTTGGCTTGGAAGCCATCCGAGGCGTGAAAACCATTAATGAGATCGCCCAAGAGTTTGGTCTGCACCCCGTGCAAGTCAGTCAGTATAAGAAGATGATCTTGGATCAGGCAGGGCAGTTATTTGAGGGTAAACGCGGTCCAAAGCCCGTGAGCGAGC
>Ga0209491_10000585_pt1 | contig 73165 bp, 100 predicted proteins | sample BON02_FD_187213 | JGI IMG/M metagenome (GOLD analysis project Ga0209491, IMG submission 187213) | Freshwater microbial communities from Lake Bonney liftoff mats and glacier meltwater in Antarctica - BON-02 (SPAdes) (version 2) | ecosystem: Environmental > Aquatic > Freshwater > Ice > Glacier... | reverse complement strand
CGACACAACCTCGCCCGGTGTGGCCCGCAAAGCTACCGTCTGACTGTCGGTGCCCCCTGAACCGCCAACGGTGTGACTACCACCATGGGCAAACAGGCCCGCGAATTGTGTCGCCATCAGGGCTGCGCCTATTAAGTCCGTGCCTCCGCCACCACCGCTACCGCCAAGGGCACTGGAAGGCGGGCCGGACTGTGTCGCCAGCATGGCTGCGCCTATTAAGTCCGGGCCTCCGCCACCACCGCTACCGCTACCGCCAAAGGCACTGGAAGGCGGGCCGGACTGTGTCGCCATCAGGGCTGCGGGGGTGGAACCACCACCAGACCCAAAAATAGAACCGAGAGCGTCGGGTATAGCACCACCGCTACCGCCAAGGGCACTGGAAGGCGGGCCGGACTGTGTCGCAGCCTGACCCGGTGTCATTACCGACACAACCTCGCCCGGTGTGGCCCGCAAAACTACCGTCTGACTGTCGGTGCCCCCTGAACCGCCAACGGTGTGACTACCACCATGGGCAAACAGGCCCGCGAATTGTATCGCCAGCATGGCTGCGCCTATTAAGTCCGGGCCTCCGCCACCACCGCTACCGCCAAGGGCACTGGAAGGCGGGCCGGACTGTGTCGCAAAACCTGCGGGGGCGGAACCACCACCAGACCCAAAAATAGAACCGAGAGCGTCGGGTATAGCACTACCGCCCGCCGTGGGCTCGCCACTACCGAAGATGCTGTTGAGCAGCGGGTTAATAACGGCAAGCTCCCACACCTTATCAAGGATGTCCCCTATAACATCTAGGGCAACTGTTCGCAGGCTCTCAAAGCTGAACTCACCTGACTTAACCGCGTCTTTCATAACATCGGCGATGCTGCTAAAGGCGTTAGTAGCAATACTCTTCACCGCTTGGAAGACCGGATTGATCTCTAGCGTCTTTCTGCGAATGGCCTCCAGGGCCTCAAGCAGCTGACGTGCTTCAAGGTTTTGTTTGGCCCAAACTTCCATTTCACCTAGTTTGCGCATTTCGGCGGCGTACTGCTCTATAGGAGTGCGCATGTCTTCTATAAGAGAAGTTAATTCTTCCAACTGTCGGTTAACAATAAGCGCATCGTTGAGCGCATTCAACTGTGTCGTTAATTCCAGCAAAGCGTCCGCGCCGAGGTTGATGGAGTTCTCCATCAACCCAAGATCTTGTATGAGTTTTAGTGTTTCTGGCTCTAAGGCACCAATGCTAACACCAAGACCATCGAACCCGTTGTCGTTAACAGCGCCAATGACATTATTGTATTCCATCTCTAAAAGAGCAAACTCGTTGCGTGCCGCTTTAGTGGCGGCAGTAACCGGGTTTATCTGCGTGGCAAGATCTACTAAACGACGCCTAAACTGTTCTGCAGTCATGCCCATGGTTTCAAGGATGGCGGCCAACTCGGAGCCATCTTCTGCTAAGTATCGGAAACCATCCCGTACAAAGGTTAACTGTTGCTCAAAATCGTGTTGCGCATCTACAAACGAGAGGAAGTCACTGGTTAGCTTAACCAGTGTCTCAGCAAAATCTTCTGCGTTAAAGTAATTGGGGTTCGCAATATGCGCTGCCTCTGCGAGAGCTTCTTCCGTTAATCTAATGGTTTCCCGTAAAATATCTAATTCTTCGGTGGCATCCGCGATGCCGGATTCGGCCGCCATTCTTATAGCGGGAACACCAGAACCCGTCGCTAAGGCCGCACGGGCTCCAGCTATATCGGTCAGTAACTCTTCTTCTCTGGCATACGCTTCATTCAAAAGAGCTTGTGTCTCTAACACCTTTGCGGCATCTGGTGCACCGGAAAGACTCCGAAGAAAACGTAGTTGACGTTCAAGCATGTCATTAACATCGTCGCCAAACCCAAGAAGGTCTAGCAGAGCATCCCCCCAATCCGTGTAAGCAAGAACTGCACTAACTACAGCCGCCGTTACCAGTATTATGGGGTTTAGAAGTGTAACCGCGTTGAAAGCGGTCATAGCTCCCGTAGCCGTGCCGATGGCGGCAGTAAACCCAACAAAAGAGGTAATGAGTGTTCCCACACCGGTAACCATCATTATAAGTATCTTGCCGAGAAAGGCACCAACCAACAGACCCATAAGAATGTCCAGGTTGTTGACTACAAAGCTAATGGACGACGCTAAGATCCTTAGTGCCGTGTCAAACGAAGCAACGATGCTGCTACCCGCGTCAACTCCCTCGTTAAAGTCCGTGAATAGCCTTGTTATGTCGTTGACCATGACGGTAAGTGCATTTAGAGAACCACCGGTCGTAACAGACAATTGCAAGAATTCGTGGAAGGATTCCCCCAGCGTGTCCCACGCACCAGCAAGGCCCCGCGACTCACCTACACCAGCGCCGCCGACCGATGCTGCCACCTTGTCCAAGATAAGAGATTGTGCTTGGTATGACTTGCCCAAGGCAATGAGATCTTTAATCTGCTGCTTCTCAACCAAGTTGAGGCGCACACCCGCACGCCGCAACTGGTCCATGGCCGCTTCCGGGTCTTGCAGGGCACGTCCTAGCACACGCACAGTGGAAGTTAGATCTCGTCCCATAACGACGGCGAGATCCTGAGAAAGTTCCAGTGCGCGCTGGAAGTTAGCGCCAACGATGTTACCAAAACCAATAAGGGTAGAAGCGGCATCACGTGCTGCCGACGCAGAAGTTAATGTAGCACGGCCAAGTTCTATAGCCATCTGGTTGACTTGCGCCGTGGTAAACCCAACAGCGTGCCCTGTGGCTTCTAACTGTGCGTTGAGTCGAAAGAGCTGGCTCTCAAACGCCGTTCCTTCTTTAACGGCCTTGAACAGCAAACCACCAAAGGCAATGAACGCAGCGGTAAGACCAGCGATAATCACCGTGCTGGTATTAGCAAGGCTGGCAATGGCGGTAAGACGAGAGGCCACACCACTTAACGGTCCCAAAGCAATCTGCACAGCTTTGGACAATTCCTGGAACCGCAGGTTCTTAGTAGCTTGTGCCGTGTCCTTCATGGCGGTCTTGGTATCTGTTAGCTTGATTTTGGCGTCGGTAAGAGAGTACTTCCATTTATCTACCGAACGCGCAAAGTCCAAGCCATTCAGCTGCCCGGACTTCATGGCGCGATCCAGCGTTCCAAATTGCCGGGTCAATGCTTCCATGGCACTTTGGGGCGCGCGGTCCCCCAGCTTACGGGCACTGGCAAGGTAAACAGAGAGGGCTATACGAGCGGATCGTATAGCCCTCTCCTGTTTCAGAAAAGCGGTCTCACTGTTCTTAGAAAACCGATGGGAAGAGGTGAGAGAGCTTTGCGTAGCCTTGGCAAACTTCTGCAATTCACCAATAGCGCTGGTCAGTTTGGTCGTACGGGCACCGACGTCAATTTGGATACCGGCAATGGTGATAGACATTATGTCTTCCTTCCTAACCTAGCCGCCTTAGCCCGTGGATCCTGTTGCGCCATGGAGCGCTTACGATCTGCTTCTTTAGAACGCTTGTCGTATTCTTTTTCTTGTATCTTGTAGTAGGCGTACATGTGGTACAGATCGGTTATCGGTATCTCTTGAACTTCATGGGGGAACTTACCCAACTTATCCGCTAGCGCGAAGACCATCATTGCTAACGAATCGTTTAGGAGTTTCCCTCCATGTCCTCTTCCGTCTTGGACTGCCCGGTGGCCGCTCGGAAAGCAACGTTAACGTTCGCCAACCATGGGCCAATGGGAAGATCGTAGAAATCGTCCCAATCCCCAACGGAAAAAACCTTCTCGTCTGTGCCGGGAAGGTAAGCACAGTTAAGCAGGTACTCGAACATCGCACGAACCGCGCCAGCCTTGCCAGAGCCATCGTCTGTCTTGTCTGCGAGGGCCTGCACCTTCTGCACCAGCTTCACCGATGGCGTGGACACTTCCAAATCCACGTCGTTAAACGACAGGGGAAACCGCTTTTTCAGCGGGGAGAACATCTTTCCACGAGCGTTAGAAACTTCTTCGCTCGTCTTCTCAACTTCTTTAGCCATACTCTTTCCTATCTTGTTCTAGTGGTTAGATCACTGGAGAAACTACAGGTCACTCCAGGAAATTGAGGCTTCTGCTGCGCCAGACAACTGAAAACCAATGGCCTTACCAGCCAGATCGGCTACACCGCCCGAATTGCTTTCGTTCTCAACCAAGAACCATCCGCGGCAAATGGGGGCAGTACCACTATCCCCACCCGGACGAATCTCAAGCACAAGCGCTTCTCTAGCCGCCATGGCGACGGCTAGTGCCTCTTCATCTATGTCCCAGCTTTCCAAGGAAGCCGAGGCGTCGAGGATACCGTACTTACGGCTGCGCACGCCGTCATCTTCGAAGTCCGTATCGTCCAGCATATCTGCTGTCTGCGTAATGGAATACCCATGCGCGCCCCCAATTAGGGTCATGGGCATATACTTTCCGTCCATTGTAATGGGGGTGGACTGTGCCCCCGTAAACGTGACCTTGCCAAACAGGTAGTCGTAGGCAAGAACACTGGACGCGGCAATCGGGGTGCCGTTTCCATAGAACGTGGGGACCAACGAACGGTCCCATATCTGCTTGGCAGCGGTTGTCACCTGGTACTGGTTGGAAACACCAGTAGCATCCATGACTTTCCCGATCATGGTAGTGCTAGTACCAGACCGGCGAATGCGGTGTGCGTAGCCAGCGAGTGCTGTCATTTACTCTACCTCCTTTGTGTAGAGGCTTAGTACGTGGAGATAGCGCCGTCGCCCTGAATACTGAACGAGATGTTCTCAAGGTCGCTAACACCAGACTGCTGCGAGAAGTTCTCGAGAAGGCCAGTGCCGCCTTCGCCAGTACCAGCGCCCGATTCATCGTAACGAACGTTGACACGAGTGCGGTTGGCGTATGCAGCGCGGAGAACAGCCAGACCAGCATCGGACGCTTCGAGCAGAGCCGAACCGCTCACGTTCCAGTCTTTGATGCCGTAAATACGGCGACGCAGGCCGCTCGACTTGAAAGTCGTGGCGTCCAGCATATCCGTGGTCTTGTTGAGGGTTGCGTCAGTGCCCGGGAGCTCGGAGTAGGCCGTGCTTGCCGTAGCCTTAACGTAGATCTTCTTTGTGTAACCAGCCTGAGCCATTGTGTTGTCGCCTTTCCTAAGACATCAGTTGACGATTGGTGGTGTTTGTTGGACTACGCCAAACACGCCAGTTTGTGGAGAATCGGTATCTGCGTCTTTCGTCTGGTCCTAATGATATAATATCTCCCCGCATGGTAATACCCACGTAGACGGTGCCACCTACGGTCTGTTTTGCAATACCAAGAAGGATATCCTTAATAGCCTGTGCTTTAACCATCCCCCCTTGGTAGTCGTCCACACTGCTCCTTATAAGAACCTGAATAAACAAATCATCTATGCCAAGTGCGGGGTTTGCATCCAAACCGCCTTGGTCCGTAACCATAATAGAAGTGTTTGGGGAATCGGGCATAGAGCCCGCACTAATGCCCCATTGTGTTGAAGTAGCCCCTACTACGGCAATACCAGCGGTTATGAGGATCTGTGCAATATCCTGTGATGCGGGGTTTGGTGTGCTCATCGTTCTCCCGCCACTTTCTTTGCGTTTTTGCTAATGTAAGCATCTATCTCAGCTTTGGAGAGCTGAAACCCAATATCCAAGAACTTGGGGCCTGTCCCCGGTTCACGGTACGTCTTGGTAGTGTCCTCGTGCACTACGAGCGCGTAGGACACACCGGGACCGCCGAAGGCTACGGTTACCGACGGCGCGCCCTTGTTGGTCCGACCTGTAATGACACGACCAGACCGGCGAAGGGCTCCAGTGTCTAACGGGGTAAGGGGCAAAGCATTTTTTAGAATGATGTGACCGATGTCTTCCAGCATCACTTCTAAGTTCTCACCAATAATTCCTTCCAACTGCTTAAAGTTGAAGAGCAAGGTGTTTATCTGGCCTGCTTCGCGTATCTTGCTGGAAGCGAAACGAACTTGTTTGTAGCTTCTCATTATAGCCTCACATGACGTTCAAATATCTTGCCATTCAGGGAAGGTGTTTTCTTAAAAGATAATATTTCATACGCGCCTGCCACCTCGAGGGGGGACGTTGCAATGGAAGTCCCTAAAAAGATAAAGCCGCCCTTGGCGGCATCAAAGTCCACGTACACACGGGATCTCGAAACAACTGTTTCCCCGCTATCTAAAAGAATCTCTTCCTGTAAGTCTTCCCACCTCACGTTGATGGCCGTGGGCGACGCATAGGTCTGCTTGTTCCATATGTCTCGTGTGGAACCCGGAGCCCAATACGTGGCGACCTGCCTTAAATTGCGCGTGGTGGCGCTCATTGCCTTCCCCAAAAACGGTGTGAAAGGCAATACTAGCTAATCCGTGGGTTAGTTAAAAGAGCAAGGCGAGTATATCATGGATTAAATCTTTGTGCGCCTTGCGGGCAATTTTCATGCAAAGAGTTCTACTAGCTTGGTAGTCTTGCGCCATGTTGTGTTTATCGAGGAACTGCTTGGCCAAACTACCTGCCGCGCTGCCGTTGTCGTGGGGCACCACCGGCACAGAGTAATCCGTTGCAAACTGTGTGCTCTTGTAATGTCCCCCCAAGACAACGGTAGGCACGCCCAACCCGTAAGGAAGAATATGGCTATGACCTCTCATACCAAAAGACATGTCCATGGAATTGTACAAGTTAGCAAAAGACCACACCCGATCGAAGCTTTCACTGCTAAGCATGGGATCCAAATCTTTGGCCTGCACCAACGCATCTTCTAATACTTTCGTGGCCGTAAAGAGGCATTCATTGTCGTACAGTTCTACGTGGGGCATCCACACGAACTGTACGTTTCTTCCTGCCAAGTTGTGTTTAAGGGAAGAACACACTGCTTCACAATAATCGTACATCTCACAAGAACTACCAAACCGGGCTCGTATTCTATCCCCAGCGAAGTTAAGTCCAATGCGCGGGTAGGCGGGGATGTTTACAGAGAGCTCGTTTGGCTTGTACGCAAACATAACCGGGTCGGGCACGACCGCTGTGTTCTTTAAAGAAGAGCACTTCTCAGTAAGAATTTTTGATGTATGTTGTTCTCGTACTGTAAATATGGCGCAGCTTTCTGCTACATGGGCAATGTTTGCCCATGTTTCCGAGGAAAGCCCCTTTTGCGGATCAAAGACGTTGTAACCCATGCCCCATGCCACCTTCGGCACCTTTATTTGGTCCCATAGGCTTTGGGAGATGTTTAGTTGCCACCCCGTCTCCGTTGTAAAGCCATCCCCCTGCATAAAGAAACCACCAGAACCAAAGAGGAACATTTGGCAGTTGGTATTTATCCAATCCACATGCTGTTGGGTAAAAGGGGTATCGGGGTCTTTTAGATCGAACCCCACAAAGTTAATGGACCCCGATGCCTTGCTGCGCAGCGCCTTTCTAACAGAATGGGCAATCAACAAATCTCCGAAGTTCCTGCCCCAACCACCATAGTGAAAAACAGTAGCGGATTTAGTCATAGCGTTTCCCCAAGCCGAGCAAGTTCTTCGGCAGTAGTGATGGTGTCTGGTCTATTAGCTTCTCGCAGGCACGGAATTCTTCGTTTGTATCCACGTCCACGCACTCGAACTCGTGCATCACATACGGGCGCACATTGCCGACGTGAAAGGACGCATACTTGGCAAGGTGGCTTGCCGTGGCAATAAACAACGCCCCCGCGGTGACAAACAGTTGCTTGGCTTGAGCCGCCTGCATATGGGGGTTGAACGTACCGTCGGCCGGGTATGGGTCTATATAGCCGACCTCGTTGAGCGTACGAAGATTAACGCTCTTAACCTGGAAAGCGTGAACGCCAACCATGGTGTCCTGCATGTTTCCACGGAATACCAAGTTGGCATTGCTTATTGTTTCCGGTTTCCTAAACGGGCATGTGGGCAAGAGCATGTTGACTATCTCGCCCCGAGGAATAGACAACTCTTTAATAGCGTTGACCACCGTAAGCGCCGCGTGTGCCTTGCCTTCCGCGTTGTCTGGTGGCTGGTAGCAGTGTTCGAAACGCTCCGGTAAGTGCCATGCCCGCAAAGAAGCGGACAGAGCATCCACAATTTGATCTTCGCACGTAACAATAATGCGCCCGAACGCCATACTGTTAATGGCGCACAAGTACGTCCACGTAATTAAAGGAAGGCCGTGCAACTCTCGCACGTTCTTCCTCTTAGCTCTAACAGACCCAATTCTTGCGGGAATAACTACGGTTACCATTGGTACTTCTTTCTACGGCTAGTCGTGCGCGTATATCTTTTGTAACCACGAATCGCCCAACATGTAGTTAAGCACTTCGCGCACTACCCCATCGCCCCCGTTCTTCTTTAGGATGATGTCTGCAATACCTAGCGCGCCTGCGCTGGCATCTTGTGGCGCGCAAGAAACCTGTGCCTTTACCATACAAGGAACGTCGGGGTAATCGTTACCCACAAACACTGCGTTACGCCACGTTTTTCCAATAGATTCTAAATGGCGTGTAGCAACTCCTAGCTTGGTATGCCCCTCGCAGACAAAGAAAGGTATATCGAGTTTGTTGCAGCGGTATGCAACGTAACAACTGCTCTCCATGGTAAACACCGCGAAATAGACGCTGTGGTGTTCCTGCGCGGCGGCTATGGCAAGACTGTCGTATTTGTTGGTGACTACCGATTCCATACCAGCGCTGTCTGTGGTCACCCGGTTGTTGGTTAGAACACCGTCGAAGTCCAGTAGAACAATGCGAACCTGCTTGATAGCAGTTATGGGAGCTTCCTTGCCCCCATTGGTGCGGTAGACTGCATGAGTAGTCATATGTCGTTCACCTTCCGAAGTTTCTTAATGGCGGGCATTTCAAACTCACGCACTATCTTGGTGCCATCTCCGCGTGTAACGCAGAACAGGTCTCGTGCGTCTGTTAGATTACGCAGTTCCTCCGGCAAGAAGGACACCTTCTGATCTGAACCATACATTTCTCGGCTAAGAGTAAAGTGCACCTCAACCATAGCGGCTCCCATAGCAATAGCGAAGATAGGTGCGTGCATGGAAACGTCGTGGGAGCTATACCCCACCTTGTACTTGCCTTCAAAGAAAGCGTGCAGAGAATAGATGGCGGAGAGGTTGACATCTTCCGGCTGTACTGGATACCCCATATTGCAGTGCATGATACATGCAATCTTTTCGGAAGGGGCCATTTCGGTTGCCGCCAGCATGTGCTTTACCGCCGCTCGGCAGGACGGCAGATCCATCCCACCAAAAGAAAGGATGGCTGGAAGGAAAGACTGCCCAACTGCCTGTAAGAGCGCTCGGTTGGTAACCATGGCGGAGGCTACCTTGAGGTAGGCACAGTCGAAAGTTTCCAGGACAGCAACACTGTTTACGTCCCATGGAGACGAGAACCATCCAATGTTTAGCTCTTTGCACAGGTCGTCAAGCAGTTTGTACTCCTTGAAGGTTAACTCCAAGTGGGCTTTCTGCTCTCGGTTGGTGGTCCCCCATGGGCTCTTGCGGGGGGCGTCTAGTTCTGCTTGTGTGTAAACAGCATCGAGGTTTCTTGTTTGAACCTTAACGAAGTCCGCACCGTTGGCAGCGGCGGAACGCACCATGGCGTCCAGCAATTCGGGGCTCCCATTGTGGTTAATACCAATCTCGGCCACGATAAGGGGCTTGGTTGGGGTAATCATGCTGTTAGTCCTTATTTTAAGGGTGCTGGTGCTTAGACAGGCAAACGACCGGGCCATTGAAGCTCCCGGTCGCTAAAACGTGACAGCGGGCCTTTTTTGGTTCCCCTACACTACCCGTCGGTATTTATCCAGGATGGCCTGAATAGTTGGTGGAAAAGTGCTCCCTGTTTTGGAGATATCAAAACGGGTCTCACTGGCCTCACCAATGCGCTGACTACGCACCGCAGGGTTCTGCCCAACGTCGTAGTAGTTAATCGAGGCAAGCTGTCTCACGGCAAAGGAAAGGTCGTGTGGCACATCGGGGGAAGCCGTAGTAAGAGAACTTGCCGTAGTGTTGTCGTACGGGTCATACCCAGCCCGATAGGTAATTAACCAGTCGAGTTTTTCTTCACCCGAAAGATGGAAACGTTCGATGTTGTGCCGCCAGTGCAGTGTTCCCGTCCACGTACCCTCCTTGTACAAAACACCAGCGGAAGGATCCTGTATGGAGAACTCGGTACTACCAATAGTAGAACCATCAAGCGAAACAGATACCACGGACTTAACCGGGTACCTGTCGAGCTGCATAAGAACACTGCCGTCCCCAGCCACCTTCTCTGTTACAAGATCTTTAACAAGAGAACGCTCTACGTAGCTTTCCGCAATCTGGCTGGCAACGGTAAGGAACCTACGCAGCTTGGCGTCTTCCGAGGAATCCGTACTGGAAATGCCCAAATCGTCCTTAAGCACCGCCAGCGACGCCAAATCCCGTATGGTAGCGGAGACAACAGACACATTCACCACGGTAATTCCTCCTAGCTAGATGGGGTTACTTGTTGGTAGAGATGCGGGGCCGTTTGCTGGCTGCTTTGGCATGACCATCGGCAATAAGCTCTTCTGCCCTTTCCACGTAGAAACCTGCAATCTCCCCCAAGGAGTATGGGGGGTACGTATGCAGGAATTCCACGGCCTTAATCTTCTTGTCCGAGGAAGGCGTCCCTGCGGGAGTATTCTTTTCCTCGTTGTCCTGCTTAGTTGCCATCGTCTATCTCGTCCTTCTGGTTGTTGGCGGTATCGTTCAGTGCTGCTTGCATTGATTCAAAGGGCCTTCCCCGGGAAGCAAACAGGTAACGGCGACTTAGTGCCGTCATTATTTGTAGTGCGCCTTGTGTCTTATGTACAGTCTCTAAAATGTTGCGTTGTCCTTCTTCCATTTCAGAAAGCATTAGTTCCAGGGTTTCCACGGTCGCCGGGGGCAAGTCCAGTTTGCCATACTTCATTGTTCCGTTAAGAAAATTACGGGCGCATAAAACCGCGCCCTCTATCTGGTGTTGGTGGATTTGTGTTTCGGAAAGATCCTGTTCCAGCTTGGCTTTTGTAGTGTTGACCAGTTCCGGGGTAACAGGTCCACTGAGATCGCTGTGGAAGTACCCGTACAGTGCAGGGTAGGAACACACAGAAGTTCCTTCCGGGGCGTCGACCTCAATACCAAGCCCCAACGCAATACCAATAAGGTGCTCTAAGTTGGGCCGCTGGTCAAAATACTCATCATTGGTGATAAGTTCTACGCCAAACAATCCAATGCGCTTGTACCCCATAGCAATAGCCAACCCGAGTAACCAGGAAACAGAGCACACAAAATAGTAACCGCGGCTACCCAAGGTGGATATATTGGAAAAGTATTTGAGCACTTCTTTTGCCGGGAATACCTGCGCGCTGGGAATGCCTTCGTAGGAACGCTGCAAATAGGTAGTTAACCCGTTTGCAGCGCGCTCTTCCAGCAGCTCTTCGTAATTGTTTGGGACCGCTCCCCTAAAGTCCCCCAAGGGGTGTACGTCAAAAACAGCGGTTGCGTGCGCTATTCCAGCTACCCGCCAAGCGAAACACCAGTAGTCCGCTCCTGTCTCAATGGGTAATGACTCTAGTGTTTTTTGTGCCGTGCCGCAGATGTACACGGTGTCCGAAAACCGCGTGGGGAGCGGTGCATCGGGGATTGAAATGTTATCCAGTGCGTGATTAATTTTTCCACTAGAAAACTTCTGCATTTTTGATTTCCACTTTGTCTATGGTTTTGCCCGTCGTCGTACATATATACGAAACCGACCTAACGACCACAACACAAGGGGTGTTATCTTTCAGGGAGTGGAAGTTAATGAGACCAACATGGCAGGGAAATTCCAGTTGAGGAACAGTGCTGTCGTTATCCGTACCGGGAACGTAAACACGAACCCCAACTGGAAGATCTTTAGCGCTTTTCAGTATGGCAAGACCCCAAGAAACTTCCTCCGGGCTTGTTTCAACAAGGTGCCAGCCGGAGGCAGGGTGTTTGCTTGTTTTAATTATCATGGCGGGCTCCTTGTTACGAGAAAGTTATTCGTTGTAGTCCGCAGGTTCCAACACGCGAACCACCTGCCCGGTCTTGTCGTGCATGACAAGGCGACCTCCGGGGTGATCGAGCCATAGCGCCCTAACATCTTCCAAAAGGGACGGTCCCATGCGTTCTTCCACCATGGCTGCAACATGGGGACGCGCGCGGGGAGCAGGTGCGTCGTTATCCCTGTGCTCAAAGTCCGATCGAACGGGAACTTCACCGGGGGCGAAGGCTTCCGAAAGATCTTTCTTGGTAACACTGTTGTCGTCAAGGGCTTCTCGCAAGTGGCCAATACTTACGGTGCCGTTGTTGTTCCAGTGTTCTTCGTTGTGGTAATCGAGGCCATCAACAGCGGTAACGATATCTTCTTTCGACATGTTGTTTACTCCTGTGGGTTAAACCAAAATGGGGGGGGACCTCTTTCGAAGTCCCCCCCACGGTCTTGGTTTCTTCTACCTAAGCTGCCAAGAAAGCAGCTTACGCAGCGGGACGGGTCTGACCGCCACCGAAGACGAGGACGGCTGCGTAGCCCGCCACGTCCGAACTCCTGGCCGAAAGGGTCGGCGTGACCTTCGCCCGCAAGTAACGCTTGGCATGGCCAAGATCGTAGTCGATCTTCTGCACGCCGCGCCGGGTAACCCCGGCGGTAGTGGCGTTGGTATCCGCATTCGACTGTGCAGCGGTGGACCCATCTTTCGTCTCCAAGGTAGCGAACGTGGACGACGCCGTGCTGGCGCTATGCTCCAACAGGGTGGACAACGTCAGCGCCTTGGTGGCGGTGAGTACCGTCTTGTAGGACACGACCAGACTGCCCGAGAGCAGCGGGTAGGAGGAGTTGGCCTCCCGGTCAATGACCCGTCCGGTAGCGAGAACACCATCACCAGTGGTGGTGATCTCGTCGGGGTCAATTGCCTGAACGGCGACAATGTAGGCCCCGATATCGTGCATGATAGACTGCATCTAAGTTACCTCTTTCGTTTGTGTGGTTACTGCTGGCCCGTTACCGGATTACTGCCAAGTGATGCCGGTGAGGACACCAACCGACTCGTCATGGCGCATGGCGAAGTCATGGCGCTCGATGGCACGCATCAGGGTCTGGTCCCGCTCGAACGAAGACACCTGCGAAGCGCCATCCGTGTACGAAGCGGAAGTATCCACGGCAATCTCAATGCCCTGGATCTCGCCGATCAGTGCGTCGTTCATGTCCGTGAGGTACACTTCCGACTCATTGCCACCAGCGCCCAAGTTGACCGGGATGTTGGTGGACGTGAAGACGGGATACGACCACAGCGTCGGCACAGCCATCTTCAGTTCGGGGTAGATCAGGTTGCCGTTGCTGTCCCGCAGGATCGACAGCGCGTTCTTGGCCGAGGGGGCCATGAAGAAGACGGGGCGAACCATCTTCACGTTGTCCATCTGCAGAGCATTGATGAGGTCCTTGAGGTCCCCCTCGATCTGCGCCGCGGACGTGCCGGTCGTGGGCACAAGGTTGTTCGACCAATGGCGCATACCCTTGGGCTTGCTCTGCGAACCGTCATCGCGCAGGAAAGCCTGATCTTCGCGGGTAGCAAGCGACTGGATCAGGTCGTCACGCACGAAAGCGTCCGCGTCGTTGCCCGAAGCGTAGTTGAGCATGTCGTTCGAGATCGGAACCAGCGCTGCCAGCTTCTTGGCAACCATGACGAGCTGTCCGCCCGTCGGTTCCGAGGAAGAAATCGAACGATTCTCGCCCACATAGGCCGCGCTAGCCGAAGTAAGCTGGCGGGGCATGGTGAGGCTACCATTGGGCATCGGCACCGAACGGGCACCTGCGGCGCGAACCACCGAACGGGCACGAAGCAGCTCGATGATTTCCGCCGAGTACTCCGGGGGAATCATAAAACCACCGCCCGTCATGTCGCCAGCGGAGAGGGCCTTCTGCAGATGATCGCCCAGATCGTCGTCCCAAGCGTTCTTGGCGAAATGCACGGCACGATGGCCGTCACCACGACCGAACGCCAGTGCACGCACGTATCGACCAGCGGCGATACCCACGTCCTGCGGGCGACCACTGGTGGGCATACGGTCACGGCCATGTGTGGCGCTCGTATGCGTGCTAACGCCACGAACACGGTCCACGAAACCACTGGCCGGGTCGCTGGTCTTGGCTTCGTTGGCCTCGGTAGGCTGGAAACCAGTGAGAGCCTTTGCAACGGCATCGGCAACGATGTCGTTAATGTTAACCGGCTTGCCGGAATCGGCAGCGGCAGTCTTCTTGTCGTCTTCCATGTCTTTCCTCATGTCCTTTGTTTTGGGAGGCACCTGTTAAGACAAGCGCCCGGTGCGTTTCCGAAGCTCGCCCTGCACTAGCTCTTCTATGGCCATACCACTGATAGAACCGGCAAGCGCACGCTGCACGGACTCATTTACTACCGACTGTTTAACCCGGTAGATCTCTCCGCCGATTTCGAGGCGCATGTATTCTGCGTCATCCTCTTCCTCGGGGGCGTCTGCAATACTTTCAACAGCAATCGAAATGTCCTTGTTACCGGAGGTCTCTTCCACGATATGCTGCAATGCCTGCGAGGGGGACATAACAACATCGGCAAACCCGACCGCAACACCCTTCTCACCCCAATACAGGCGAGCTTCGGTAGCAACCACTTCCTCTACGTCCATACTGCGGTTGCGCGCCACGGCATTTGTAAAGATATCGTAGCTGCGATCGACCTCTTCCTGTGTGCGACGCTTGGCTCCCTTGGACAACGGCTCAAAGGGGTTATTCTCCGCCTTGTACTTGCCCGCACGCACGATTGTGTACTTGACACCCATCTGTTCGTGCATCTTGGAAGCTTCTGCGTGCATGTGAATAACACCAACGGAACCAACGCCGCCCGACTGGCTTACATAGATGCGCGTGCAGGAAGAAGCAATCAAATACGCCGCGCTAAAGGCATAATCATTGACTACGGCATAGATGGGCTTGGTTTCCTGCATCTTGTGGATCTCTTCCGCTAGGTCGAAGCAGCCCGAGGCTTCACCACCGGGGCTTTCAATATCCAGCGCGATGGCCTTTACCGCCTTGTCCGCCATGGCCGAGGAAAGCTGTGCACGAATACCCTCGTAGGACACCATGCCTGAACTGGCACCAATCCAAGCACCGCGGTTAACCAAGGTGCCATCAATGGTAATAAGCGCAACGCCACCACCAATGTCTTGGAACAGTTTGCGCTCTTTCAGATCCTTCTCATTCTCCTGCCCAAACGGATTGTTGTCCGCCTGTGCCCTGTTGGCGTGGCTGTGCAGCACACCGAGGATAATCTCCGCCTTGCTGCTTTCGAGCAGGAGCGGGCGACCAAACACGCGCAAAGAGATATTGGGAAGGGCACTGCCCACGTCGTTACCTGCAAAGCTCTTTTCCAGCTTCGAGGCGGGGATCTCGCCGTCTTCAATAGCAAGGAAGATAGTAGCTTCGGCAGCCTTCGGGTCTTCCTCGGGGTCTTCCTCGGGGTCTTCCTCCTCGTCTTCGTCTTCCTCGTCTTCCTCGGGCTCGGGCGTCTTCTTACCCTTACCCTTTTTCTTGGGCGCGGAGTACTCGTCGTCGTCCTTGGGATCTTCCTCTACCTCAACCGAAGCTTCCTCAGTAACGACCGTATCTTCCTCCTCCATCTTTTCTTCGGTATTCACCGGGGCTTCCTCTTCTTCGATTAAAACGGTTTGACCCTCTTCCTCCAACTCTTTAGCTGTGGCGCAGGGGTCTTCTTTTTCGGTAATGGGCCGCATGGCGGTTAAGTCGAACAGCACGGAAGGCACCTGATTCATACTCTGCATGGCGGCAATACGGGCGCTTTCAACCTCCTTCCGACCCACAGGCAGCTCTTCTTCAAGCGTATCCCAGCTATCCAGCACGCCAGTAGCCCAAGCAACCATGGGGGACATGTTAATACCCAAACTCTTCGCACCAACGAGCGTGGAAGGGTTTGCGGGGAGGGGTACGATGGAGATTTCCAAAAGCTCCTGCTTAAGGAAGTCAAAACCATGCTTGCGCGCCGGGTCCGTGGCCCGCTTAAACTCAATGGGGATAAAGGACATGGAGCAACCACGTAGGAAACCTGCGGCGATCATGCGGTAAATCATGTCCGAGAAACCACTGGTATCCACGTCCACGTCCGCAAACTCTGTGAGGGCAATTAGCTTATCGCCCTCCACATAGGTCTTGTTGGACTTTCCAATGGGAGGGGCGCTACGGTTATGCGCAAACAGCACAATAGGGTTCTGCAAGTAGTTGTCGAGCTGCCAACCCTTGGGTTCAAACCGGTCCTGCTCTCGGTCAACGCTACCGTTGGAAGTGGTAAGGCGAACGAGGCGGCGGGGGGCTTCCCCGTCTTGTACGGCGGGCATAATCTGCAAGGAAGACGCCATACGCTTATTGACGGCTACCAGTCCAGTGTCACCCCCGTCAGTCCGGTGGAACTGCTTGGAAGAGACGTAGGTTAGCCCGTTCGAGGTTGTCATGCTTTGGAGCTCCGCTGATATGGCAAACTATAGGGTGGAAAGGAGGATGTGTTCAACTACCGGGGCCGATGATCATTTTTTTGATTTCGGTAACTATCTCCGCAGAGGGAAAAGTAAGCACCGAAGCGCTGGCCTGCTGGTTGTCCGCGGGGTTAGTTCCATCGCCGGACTCCTCAGGTACCTTGTTAGGGTCTGAACCAGCGCCCGCAGCCACCTTCACTTCAGGCATACCCTCGTCTACGCCAAACTCGACAGCGTTAAGCGGGCTGTGGAACACTTCGCCTGCCTCGCCAAGATCCATCTTGCCCGCCTGCACACGCCACTCATTCTTGGTAAAGGCCCACGGTGCAGCTTTCATTACGTCGAGTTCGTAGTCCTTGTCCTCGGACACCGGGGACTCGAAGTCCAAGATAAGCCGTTCATCAAACAGAGGAACAAGTTCTCGTTGGATGATGCCGCGAAGGAAGTTAACGCGGGGCGAGATAATGTCCTTGTTCCAAAACATGTCCGCGGCGGCAATGGTTGCGCGCTTGGATTCGTTGACGATACCAAACTTCTCGGGCGGCGCACCAAGAACGCTGATGAACATATCACGGTTGAACTTGCGCAGTTCAATCATGTGCAGGTTCTCAAAGCCCTGTGTTAGCTGGTGGACCTTAATGTCCCGGGTAAGGAAGTAAGGTTTCCACGCCTGCCAGAAACCACGAAACTTGCTGTTCCACTGGTTCTCTAGGCGGTTTGCATCGTCTCGCGTAATGGAAGCGCCACTAACGATAACGTCGGGGCGGGCTTGGTTGTAGAAAAAGTTCTTAGTGTGCTTGGATGCGTACTCGTCTGTTTCCAGCTCATCGGCAATAGCACGGCCAAGGCCACGGCCACGCCCGTATGGATTCGCCGGGTTCGGATTAATGAAGGCTACCATGTGGGTAACTGGAATCTCAATTTCCTGCCCAAGGTAGCGCAACTTGTAGAACATGTGGTCCCTTGTGGGAAAGTTCATTACCCAATGCGGCGGGATGGGCCAGATAGCGGAAGGCACACCAAACTTAGGGTCCTTCTCCAAATACCAGAATCCCTCGCCAGCAAGATCGATATGCGTTTGGGTAACTCGAAGAACCGCGTTGCCGTCCATCATCTCATTACCGTAAGAGAGCAGGTCCATTAGAGGATGGTTAAACTGCTGCTCGAACTCAAGGCTGCTACGGTGGGCCATGGACTTTCGGTAAGCCGAACGGTACGCCTGCTCGCCCGCCTGCATACAAGATAGTTTGAGGTACTTGCTTCCACCCTTGCTCCGGCTGTTATCCTTAGCGGCGTACAGCGTCCACATAGTCTGGCTAACGCTACTGGCTACCTTGCCAAAAATGGAAAAAAGCCACGGGAACTTTCCGTAGGCTTCTAGTAATTCGTATGTACCCGTTTGGGGAGCGGTGGTACCACTAAGTACGGAGTTGGAAAACATTGGGGGCAACAGGTCTTTGTTGATACCAAATTCCTGCCCCACCTTCTCAAAGGAAGGGGCGCTATGGCCCGTAAGAATGCGCTGAAGCAGGTTAGGCATTGTGTTCGGCCCTTTTTACAGGTGCATGTTGAGGCAAACACGAAATATACCTTTATCTGCACTACCATATCAACCACACCAAACTATGAGTATGTCTTCCTCTAGTTGGGGCTACACCTATTTGTAAAGCGGATAAACAATGGCACCGTGAACCTTTTAGCCAAAACAAGTTGTTGTATATACTGCGGGCAAGCCTTTTCTCTGCACAGGACTAGCAAACAATGCCCCCCATATCTGAGACAAGAGCACCACCTGACTTTGTTTTGTACTACCCTGAGAAAGAAAACATTGGGCGTTTCGTGGTGCCTAGGTTGTTAGGACACGATTCCAAAATGATTAAGTGCATTGTAACCACGGAAGCGGTTCTTGTTAAGCAGGACATTGTAGATCACAGCTACCGTATAAATCTATCAGAAGAAGATTTGTGGAGTTTCTTTAAAGGAGAACTTCTTGTTAAGAAGGAAAATGACACAGATTACAATGAGGTGGTTCTAACGGAATTTGGCGGGATTTCTTTTAACAACTGGAACATTGGGCAACAATCTTCTGCCCCCACCGGGGTACGGTACAAGAAAGATAATTACTTGCGTCTTAGCAACTACTATACCCTTTTAGAACAGCACCAAGAAAGGATACTCAACTTGTTCTTAAATCATTTGCAAATTAAGAACTTTTTTTGGGAGCCAACCTTACCTACCGAAGTGCCCACGTCTCTATTTATTTTGTACCAAAAGGAGCCTGTAGGAAGATATTACGTTTGCTTGAGCATACCTGATTTTGGGGTAATTACTTTATCCAAAGCAGGAATTGGGCACACGGAGCAGATGGACCGGCGCCGGCAGGGTGCCATTTTTACTATTTTAATGGTGGAAGGCGATTTTGATCTTAGAACGTTTAGCGATCTAGCCAATGCTGTAAACTTAACGCATCACACGCTTATCCGAACTTTCTCAAATAATGGGGTGAGATACTAAAGTGGTGAATTACGTAAGACATGGCCTTTAAACCTACGAGATGGGCGACCAGAATGTCTCAGGATGGAACAGAGGAAGAATATTCCTTTAGGGTTATGCACGAGCTTCTTCCAAGGAAGATGCCGTACTGCCTAGTGGATCACAACAACTTGCGCCGCACGGCTTTTTATGTACTTAATGAAGAAGTACGTAAATACGAGAGTCTTTTTTCACAGCAGGATGCGGAATTATCCGGGGTAGTGCTTTGGAACATTTTGGCTAAATGTGGTGTAGTTCCCACCAAATCTCGCCATATAAAAAACAGACAACTTAGATCTCCCAAGATAGGGGATGCAATGGCGATGTACAGCGGTGCAAGAGCTATCGTTCTCGTACTAAGAAAGGATTTTATTGTTCTTTGCGCAAACAAACGGTTATTACAAAAACCGGACTCCGAAGGAAAAGACACTATGTCTACTCGGTATGAAGATTTATTGCAGAAAAAAGCGATAGGATCCTATCATCTTTTTACTTTGGGAAGAATGAGTGATGCGCACGCCATATTAACCTTCGCACACGGGCAATCCGTTATCAAAGCTTACCTGTCCCCTGTGGAGGTCGGTGGTGAGTAAGATTGTTTTCTCGGGAACAATGAATCCCCAACCCAAAAAAGCCTACCTGATTCCTTGCGGGAAAGAGTTTGAGTCAGGTAAGCCGCGCCCATTGGAAAAGATGTTAGCCGTGCCTAGTCTTTCCGTAAAACAGTTTTGGAAGAACTTGAAAGAAACAAATGGCTATTCAGGCAAATTACCACTGGAAAACCTTCTTAAGATGGCGCAGTTACAAAACACGGACCACTCCTACACTATTAATCGCGTTCTAGCAGAACAACAAGCTTTTTTAAGTACCGTGCACCAATCGTCCGGGAAAAGAAAAGACATAGTGCTCCTGTTACAACAACAGTGTGATATGCACCCCAGCGTGTACCGCTATTTAAAACGTCTAATTACTTGCGAGTTTATCTTGGTGCAGTGCACGCCAGCTACCAAGAAAGACCAGAAGAGCAAATGGTTTCTTCTGCGTAAAGAAGAGAATAATAAAAGCGTTCGGTACGCTATAAACGAATTTAATAGTGTGCAGGAAATAACATTTTTCTTAGAATATGCGCACGGTTTGCAGGCTTCTTTAAGGAACACGGGGTTTCTTTCCTAATGATACAAGAAAAAGTGACAGAAGAGTTTTGCGTAGTGCTCCCTCCCATACAAAAAAGAAAAGGGTTCTACTCCGGGAGCATTATGCAGTATGGAGTTGTGCCTAAACCAGGAAGAAATGACCCGTGGTGGATTGTCTCAGCCACTTTCTCAAATAGAATGCCGGAGGATCCACTATCCCCGGAAATGCTTTTTGATTACGCCGTGCGGTCGCCCGCCTCTTTTTTAAGCGCAATTAGGTTTCTCCCAAGCGAAACGGCGGATGGCATTGTTGCTTACCAAGACGCATATATGTACCCCACTATCAGCAAAGTCTTTAGAGCTTCTCCTCCCCCCTTCGAATTGGAAGGTATTCTCAGCAAGATTTGTGTAGTAATTAAAATTGATGGCAGGTGGCTGGTATCTATTTACCAGAAAGGGAAAGATACTTCTTTTTTTGTACGTGGTTCTGCCCTGTTAGGAAATCAACCGTACGAAAGAGAAGGTCCTCCCATTGAATTTACCAATGCAAAGGACATTGTAAGCGCTTTGAGCTTTATGTTTGATCTCCATGTTATTACTGCAAGAAGAGTTGTTATTAGAAAAGGAAAGCACCGTAGAACCAAAATTGTGGACCTACTACAAAAACAGACCGCCCCTACGCGCCCTATGCGGGATTACCGCAACATAGGGCAGCGCGTTAGGAAAAAGTATTAAACGTGTTCTATTGTGGCTAGGGACACCGGGCTGCACAATAAGATCGTTTTACAGGCATAAGGCATACTTTTGTGGACAAGCACCCACCTCCTTTGGAAAAATAAACTGATCTTTTATTGAGAAGCAATAGGTGACCTTTTCTCGCGTGAACGAAGAGGAATTTGATATAAGCGTTTTACGGTTCAAAGAACTAGGTGAGTTGGTTAAAGTGCACCCCTTTATGTACCCGAGGGAGCTACTGCCAATGTACGTAGAGGTTTTGCACGCCTAAAGGGCACATTTGCGAGGGACACAGTGTCATGTATCGACCACACTGGTAGGGTGGCACCAAGGGCAACGGACAGAGACGACGGTGGTTAGCTATGCACACTATTATAAGCTTCTTGCCAATTAGGTTGAAACGAGAGGGGGAAAGTAACCCTAACGTCCACCCGGGACGGGGGTACGAGCCCGCATACTTGTTTGCAGGCACGGTCTCTGCAAAAGATACCACGCGTATCTACGCACAAGAAACTATGTGCACCGCCCTGCACAGAAGTATTACCGTTTCCTTGGAAAACGTGCTGGCAAAAGAAACCCCTATTATGAAAAAGAAATTCTTCTCGCAACTCATAACAAGAAAAACGGTCCCGGGCACGTCCTACCCCGCTACTATTTACCAAGAAGAATCACCTGGACTAAGCCTATTGGTTCTTAACAAGAACCGTATTATTCTTATAAATGAGCAAACCAAGCTCTTTGACTACATGAAACCTAGGATGCTTTCTTTTACGGAGTTTTCTAGTATGGCGGATTGTGCACAAGCAATAAACTTCCTGTATGGTTATACCTACTTAAAGAAAATATCGTCCCAATGGGCTAAAGTGGTGGTGGAAGATGTCACTTAACTACCTTACAATAATACTTCCCCCAACAAAGAAAGCTCTGCAAGAAGAGTTTTCGGGCATGGTGGGACTCCCCCCACTTGTGTACAAGTGCGAAAGCTACTTTATAAAAGAAAACCGCTACCAAGCTTCCCGGTCAATAGCAGAGGTTCTTGGGTATGCGACTCCCCTGTTACCTTGTCTGCAGAAAAAGGGGCGGGCGGGCAAAGTTTTCCAGTGGTCTAATGAACATCTTAAAAAACTCGTGCACACCGGATATAACTTAAGTTGTAGAGTTTTGCTTCAGCAGACAAGTTACTTTCCAGGGCCAGTCTCTTTCCTTCTGCCAAACGGAAAAATAATCGTGCAAACCAAACCCTTCTTTGGTGGTGGTACAGTGCCTAGAGAATTTAGCGTGTTTAACAATGTAACTGATCTGAAAGCCTACCTTCTCTACGCGCACGATACAGCGGTGGTTACAAAAAGAATAAGCAAATATGAAGGGTACGTCTGTTGTGTGCACTAATAGGGGTCAAGAACAAAGGTGTTCTTACAACATGAAAAAGAACACGCGGGATATTTAAGGTACAATGTAACCATGCATCGCTCATGCTTTCCTCTCGCAGGATCCGCCGCCAGTATCCCCGCCGCATATGTCGCCTTCGCCATGTACGCCGCTGCTAGTGTCGCCGCGGCCAGTGTCGCCGCCAGCACGATGCCGCCAGCCAGCAGGGTGAGAGTCTTGTTCCAGCTGGTGAGTTCTTCAACCATGAGAGTTACCCTTCTTTGTGCCCGAACGGCGATAGTACCACGTCGCGCCATGGATCGCACGGGCAAAAAAAAGCCGCGGCTGCAAGGAGTCAACAGGGGTGGATCTTATTGTTCTTGGCAGTAAATCCGGGGATGACACCAGCGCTGGTAACTACGTATTCGCCTATTAGATCTGCCTGTTGGAAGTACAGCTACCCCACCACAAAAAAACGGAAGACAAACCATGTTCAACAGTATCACTCAGTTTAGAACGGCTATCTTGCCCCCAGAGCGCGTCTACAATCCAAACCGTGTGTACGTGTGCCCCATCTACAACGTGTACCTGCGGGCAAACAACCTGCCGTACGAAGACCTGCCGCACTACATAGCGGACGACTTGCTGACCATAATCGCCGGCCACGCCTTCTCTGAGGTACTGTCTACGTGGTTCCAACAAACAACAACGTTTAAGATAAAGGTATCGGATCTAAAAACGCGAATAGAAAGCAACACAGCCTTCTTCGCCAAAAAAATCAAAAATGAGAAAATAGATAACAGGTGGCCTTCTGAAGCAACACCCGTATCGGTAAGCAGAACTACAGAGATCCTCTTATTACTCCCAAAAGGTATAGTGTGGCACGTGACTTTAGACCCCAAGGATATGGATGGTTTATCTGTAATTTACATGCCTCTTCTGGGGGAAGACCAATATTCTGACATAGGGGCTTCCTTGTATCATCTTTACAAAGATAGGATAGAAAACTGTTTTGTAGATGTACTTGTGTACGAGAATGCAGAGGATTTTTGCAAGGTAACGGGGTTTACAGGGCAGTGCCCTTATGTTCTTTTTGATAGAGAAGCTTTTCTCTGTACCATGCAGAAGCGAGAAACTGCTTTGGGAGTGTGGGCACACTCCTGGATGTAGCCGTGGATACGGTTGTAGATGTATGGGTAATGGATGTTTTTTATCTGGTATTGTGTGTGTGGTTCTTGTAATTGTTCTTGGGAAATGGTGTCTCGTTCGGGGGTGTTATTGGGGGTTATTCTATTAGTAATGGATCGTTTGGCTGTTCTGGTGCCGGGGTATTGTGTTTATTCTACTAAAAGCAGCTCGAGGAATTATTTTAACTACGACGTATTCCACTAAAAGCAGATCGTTCAACTATTTTGACTCCGACGTATTTTATCTACAACCCTGACCCTACATAGGGTACACGTTGCGGCGCGCGCCCCCTATAGGGTACTCAATAGGTTTACGAATAGGGGCGGCTAGTACCTTTAAGCAACGCAAGTAAACCCAGCGCGCCGCCCGCTAACTGCGAAGTAAAGCCGCAAGCGAACACGCCCCAAGTTAAGTCATTGCCCATGTACACCATGGCCAGCGTGGTGCCCGCTATAATAAAGACGCCAAGAAAATAAGTTATAACGTTGACCATTGTTTGTGCGCCCCCATGGCGCTTGTTGTTAGGTTGTAGGCCACCCTAGCGGCAGGCAACGTGCCTGCCGCTAGGTGGCGCTAGGTGGCGCTAGGTGGCGCTTGGCGGCGCTAGGGTGGCGCTTGGCGGCGCTAGGGTGGCGCTTGGCGCGGCACGGTGCGCGTTGCCAGTGGTGTGTGTGCCCGCCTTGCCCTTGGTGGCCGGCTCGCCTATGGCGTAGGTTACCGCGCCGGTAACGTTGCGCGCCGTGGCAGTGTTAAACCCTGCCGCCCGCGCCTTTGCCAAAAGCTTGGCAATGTTGGCATAGTGGCCGCCCGCCAGCGTGTTAAGTTGCGCTTGCGTGTGTGGCTGTTGCCCTATGGCCGCTGCAACGGCAGCGGGTACGCTGCCCGCCCTAAAGCCATAGGGGCAACGCGCCCCTGCGGTAACCAGCGCATAGCGCCACTTGTCGCCGCTGCCCTGTGCAACGGTGAAGTGTACCAAGGGCAGGGCGTTGGGGTTAGCAAGCGCCTTGCGTGCCGCACTGGTAGCAGCAGCCTTTGTTGCATATTGTTTGCGCATTGTTTTGTACCTTTAGTTGGTGGTGTGGTTGCCAGTTAGTGCGCCATGGCGTGCACGGTAAGCCTGCACGGCATGGCGTAGTTAGTAACCGTACCCCCGTGTGCAGTAACTAGGCCATGGCCTAGCGCGGGGCAGGCGCGCCACGCGCTAGCTAGTGGCGGGGTGTTGCTATGCAGTTGCAACGCCACTAACCATATAGCAGCCAGCAATGGCGTATACAAAAAAACGCACCTTCAAGCATAATTATCTTATCAAATCTGTTCTCGTTTGGCACGGAAATTGCCCGCGCAAGCCCTCCCAGTGCCATCTATGCAGAATTTGCATGACAGCTTCTAGCACGTGAAAGAGCGCCGTAGAAGAGAAGTGGATCGTCCGTGGGAGCACCATCCATGTCCCTCCGTTTCTCGCGTTCTACGAGGCCTCCTAGAGCGGCTCTTTCTTGCAACTCTTTTGTGGCGAAGAGAACACGTCAACAGAAAAAAGATCTTTTTAAAATAAAAAGAACTTGACGCAGAACTGGCACAGATCTTGCAAGCGCGAGTGCCGGAAAGCAAGAACCGTGCCACGACCGAGAACAATCGCTTCTCATCTTGCGATCTGACTGGTTATCTTGCGAATCTGACTTCTTCTTACGTTCTGGGGAGACCTTCTTACGTTCTGAGAAGTAGAATTGCCAGAATGGGGAGTTTCTGCTTCAGAACGGCTGGAAGCGTGAAGTTCGAGCATTTTAAGTCAGATCCAGGGGATTCGAACCTTCTTTTTACACGTCGAATCCTTCTACGTTCTCAATAGGTCTGCTCTAAAGTTAAAAGGTCTGTTCTTATGATACGTGCAAAATTAAGCGACCCAATAGCTTCTTATTGGGCTTAAGCGACCCCACTAGCTAACAAGGACACAGATCGTGCTATACGGGCTTTAAAATGGCTGCAATCACTACTGTGGCCGTGATCGCCGTGGTGCATTGGACAAGGTAGCTTGTTTAACCCTGTACCCCCGTGAATGTAGAAACTATATTGCAGGTACATAAAAAAAGAAGGGGTAGGGCATTGTGCCCTGCCCCGTATAGAACTTACAACTTGTACATGTAGGGAGTGTCTGCATACTGATCGTCCAAACAGTACCACACCTCTTTTTTGTACGGGTTATAGCCGTGGTGCGCTACCCATACCCACTGATCTTCCAAATTAGCGTCTTCCATTGTGGTGCAGGTGTAGGTACCTGCCACATGGTGGCGCTTTGCGTGCGCCAGCACAATAGCCTGAACGTCGTTGTGGCTGGCGTTAACCACGGTTTGGAGGAAGGTAACCTGCCCGTTTGCAGCAAGGTAATGGATGTCCGCATGGGCAGTGTGGAAGTTCTCCAAGTCCATTGCATTGGTGGTAGCCATTGAAGTTCTCCTAGTTGGTTGCCTTGGTTGGTAAGCGCCACGCGGTTTGCGCCAGTGGCGGGCTGCACCTATGCAGGCGGTACATTCCAAGCATAGCACATTTACAGCTTGTTTTTATTCCGTTTGCGCGTTTTCTTGTCCAAACCCTGTTTTGAGTTTTTGTATATATGCCCCGTGAAGTTCGAGTATCTTAGGACATAGGGTAGTTTCTGTTGAACTTCTTCCCCTTGTTCTACCTCCAGTGAAGTTCGAAACTCTTTAATACGTGGACGCGTTCTTCGAATCCTTTGACTTTATTTCTAAAAGTCTTCTAAAGCGAAAAGGTCCAGCGAAGTTCGAGTATCTTAGGACATAGGGGTAAAAATTATAGAGCATGTTCTTGTTTTATTTCATATACTAGAATATATAGATCTTGTATATTGTGTTTGCTACCAACTAAATAGGTAGTACCCGCTACTGGTTCGATAGTGAACGTAGCGAAGGCAGGGGGCTTCTTTGGCTTGCCCCTTGGCCAATTCAAACCAACCACTCGGAGAATTAGTTATGAAGACTCTTTACGCTACCAAGGCTGCTGCTACTTCGGCCGCTCGCAAGGCGCTGGTTAACCCCAACGCCCTGCCCTTGGTCCACTTCACCGTGGGGCAGGCTTCCGGCGGAAAGTGGAAGTATGCGCTTGTTACTGAAGGGGCGCGCTGCCCGTTCGGCTTCCGTGTCAACAGTGTGCCCGCCATGGTGGCGGCGCACATTCACAACAACCCCGCCACGCAGGCGGCGTTGAACAACTTGGCCGGTGGGCACTACGCGAACATCGCCAAGTTGCTGGCCAAGGCGCGGGCGGCAGGGTTCAGCACCACGACCACCCGTAACGAGCACGGCGCGGTACTGTACAGCATCGATGGCGAGGCCACCAAGGGCAAGGCGGGCAAGCACTCGACCAACGCCCACAGGGCCTAGTTGAAAGAAGGGGGGCGGGGCCTACGGGCCTCGCCTCCTTTTTTTTTGTGTACCGGGCCGAGAAACTCGAACGTATCTTGCAAGGGTAGTTTCTGTTGAACTTCTTCTACACTATCTCTCCGTGGGGAAGTTCGAGTATCGTGGTTCTTGTGGTAAACCCTGCGAAGTTCGATATTCTTTGATCTATATATAAAAGGAAGTTCGAGTATCGTGGTTCTTGCGATGGGGGAGGTTGGAATATTAGCAATGCGACTCGAACTTCACTGAAACTAATTCTATGGGCGTATATAGTGAAAAAGTCCATCCTTCTTGTTTTTTGGTCAAAAAAGAAGTGTTTTACCCATAAAAACGGATAATTTTAAAAAAAGAACAAAGAAGTTCGAGTTTCCTTATACAGGTATGTGTGTGTGTGAAGTTCATTATTCTATGGAACTGTGTGTCTTTGAGCATCTATCTATCTAACGATCTAGCAAGAACAGACAGGTACGCCCGGTGAAGCTGGACCATAGGGGTATATAGCGGATAATACGAGAAGTGCCTGAACCCGTTTATACCCATCGGAGGCAAATAATAGTTGCAGAGCTATGTTGTGGCGCTGGTTATGTTATTATGTAGGTTGTGTGTGTGTGTCTACTTTAAATAGCGGCTGTTAAGTCGGTCGGCTGGGGGCAGCTACCCCATAACAAAGCGTTCATAATAAGGCGAAAATGGGTGCAGGTGGCCGTCCAAAGTTCCACCATGCAGCCGCACAGTCGCAAAGCCCACGGTAAAAGGTGGGGTGGAAGAGAGAAGCCAGTTGGTTTCACAAGGGGTAACCTAAAAAAGCCCCTTTGGAATCATCGTAAGTGCCGGGGTATTCCTAACAGCATGTGCCGCAGCCCTAGTGCCATCGGTCCGTTAGCAAAGCGGCCCCGCTAAGACTTTACTACGCCCTTCGCCCATTCTACAAGCGGCAAGCAAGCAAGCTGGTAAGGTTAAGAAGCGGCCCATCCAGGGTGCAAGGGCATACAGTACCTTGTTATTCATTCGTAAGTTGCCCCTAGCGGGCAATACCAGCCATGCGGCGCACGTCGTAGTCAGGTAAGCAGGGGTTAGGCCCCAAATATCTACTTAGTGCAGCATAAAGTCGCAGTAGTTGGCTACAATGGAGAATCAAGTAGGGCAGCCCCCATAGTAAAATCTCCTCCTCCAAATAAGCAGTGGGGCGGTGCCATTCGGCATTACCGCCATACTGTCTTGGTTTCTAATTCGCCAAGGCAGGCCCGGTGAAGCTAGATATAATTTACCGGGTGGGTGGCACCGTTCTGAAATAATTGGGCAAACGGGGTAACTTCTTAACAAGCAACAACAAAATAGAAAGTATGCGCGGTAGTAAAGCGTCCAAACCAGCTACCTCTACGCAGAAATCGGTCGTTACCCCCAAAACCCTTTAGGTACTTTGAATGTAACATGGCAACCAATCGTTGAAAGTAGAAATACAACCATGGCTAAGGAACCTAAGACTAAGCTACACCCCCTCGGCATTGCCAAAATCGGTGCTGAGGTGTGGAAGATTATGGCCAACCGCAAGAAAGTCGGCATGGTCGTAAAAGAAGGCAATATGTACTTGGGTCGCTGTTCTTTAAGCGGCATTGAGTGCAAAACGTGGGCTACCTCGCAAGGGCACCTGTTGACGCTCTTGTGGGGCCAGTACGTAGAAGGCGAAGCCGCAAGGCAGGCCGTACATGGCCGTCGGCTTACGCTGGTTGAGAAAGACGCTCTGCGCTTGGCGGCGACGCTAGAGTTTAGGGCGCGTTACAAGAAGAACTATACGCACGTACCGAAGACGGCCATGCCAAGCAAGCAGAGCCGTCGTAAGGCGCGTAGGTGGGCTGAAAAGAATCTCGCCACGGTTAAGGCGGGCGCTTGGCCTATCTGAATAGAAAGCGTGGGGGCCTCAGTGCCCCCACTATTCTTTAGGCAATTTAGACTGCCAAACTGCTAATACAAGAGGAGATAGCTAGATATGTTCAACGTTCATCTTGTTACAAACGACAGTATGACGGGCGAAGAGGCAACAGACGACGTGGTTATGCCCGTCGTCGACGGCATCCACATCGCCAATGCGTACAAAGGAGCCTGCCTTCAGGGTGCTCCCAGCGACGAGGCAGAGGTCCGTTTGGTTTTTTGCCACAACATCGAGGCAACCAAACACCAAGCCTTCATACTCACCGCGGGCAACCCCGGCCATGTCAACACCATGACCATCGTGGGTATTGCATACGTAAGAGAAGGAAAATAACCATGGTCAAACGAACAAGGAATTACTGGCTGCGCTGCTACATGGCGATGGTACTTTTTTTCGTCATCTTTGGCTTGGCATTCTGCATGGGTGTTTTCCTCATTTGTGCAGGGGCCATCGTAGACAGCACAGCATGGCAGTTCATCGGTGTTGGTACGGTAATGGTGAGTGGTGCCGGCGTTCACTTCTCACTCGGCATACTGGACTAGTGGAAGGGGGTACATGGAAGACACCGTGTACCCCTTTTCTTGTGAAGTAAGAACATAAGAACACTGATATAGAAGCATTCAGAAGACGATGGTTTCGACAAACTGCGGCACATACTACCCATCCCATCATTTAGCTGTCTTTTACCCATACAATTCACCATTTAGCTTCTTCTAAATCATCTTAACCCATATACACCATCGCGCTCACCCCCTGCACACATGAATGCACCTTGGTCACCAAGGAAGGTAGCTTGTCGCATCATATGATTTACCCCTGTGGCAATGGTCGTGGGACCGCAGGTTCTTATGCCCTGTGGGGTACGTTCCTTGGGTACCTATGGCAGCTTCGGTTTATACGGGCTACTTGCCACTAGGCTATGGTTCTTTGGGGTTTATGGTTTATTGGCTTTGTAGAAGTTATTTGTTCATTAAATGTACTCTTTACAGGGTGTTGTTTTGGGCTTATATCGCTTGTCTCAATTAAGGTGCTTCTTATGGAAGTGGCCTTTGGCAAGTGGAGCTGGAACCATGGCACGCATAGACGTTATCAACCTTGAAACCTTGGTTGGCGTCGTAGAAGGTGAACCGCGCTCGTTGCTCGGTTATGCCGTGTACGATGGCCGTCAGCTCTGGGGCACTTTCCTGGAGCTCGACGGTGCGATTGCCAAGGCGGTTGAAATGAAGCTTGGGGACTATGAAAACCTCCAGGCTCTTGTAGAGTTTCCGCGGGCTGCCGCGGATGGAGCATCGGGGTGCAGGGCCGCACAGTAGGGTTCTCCTACTATAGTGCGAAAAGGTCTGGTCATCCCTTAAAGTTGTGGTTGGTTGCCACAAAAGGGGCGAACTGTTCGGTTTTTGGTTTGTTGTCGCATTGGCAAGCCTTAGCCGGACAGTTCGTCTTCTTCCTCGCCAAGGTCGGCTACATGCCTACCTGTAGAATCAAACAGTTCGTTAACACCTTTCATCTCAGTTCTTGTCTTTGCAATGCCTAGGATGCTTCCTAAGCGTGCTTGGGTCTTAATGATGTTTAAATAGTCCTCCAGGTTCCAACCGTCTGTTTGGCCAATGAGGGCTGCTTCTTCTGTTTCGGCAAGAACGGACAGGGTAGCATCTCGTCTTATAAGTTGCTTTTGCCTCTCACTCAATCTGTCCACGCCGCCTAGATCGTCGGCCATGGCATAGTAGAGTTCTGCAAAACGTTTGGCGTGTACAGTACGGCCATCAATACCCCCTATAAACAGGTCTTTTCCTGTGCCGCCCCTTGTAGAAATAGGGAGTGGCATATTCTTGCTCTTTTTGTGCTTTAAACGGGGGCGGCGCATGATGGTGGATGTCCTCATAGTTAGGTTGCTTTAGAAGTGCTTTTTGGCGTCGTATTTCATGGCACTTCTTAATAGGCTTGCCTACCTCTTAATTCTGATCATGGGTCATTTTAGTCGGTAGGTAAGGTGGTGTAAGTCACATGTTCTTGTGATTATTCTGCTATTTGTTCTTTAGTTGCTTCTTGTTCTTTTGTAGTTGCCTATCATGCCTGCTACCGCGTATTTCCTGTAAAAATGGCGGAATACTGCGGTTTTTTGCTTCTGCATTCCTTAAAATGTACAACATGCAGATAAATAATGTGCTTCTTAATAGTACATGTACCTTGTATCGACAAGGTATCATTATTAAACTTGCTCATACAATAGCCAATTTAGTTCTTGGGGGTGCAATTAGGGGAGTAAAAAGAGATGAAAAAACTTACCGGCGAGCAGCACAAACGGCTGCAAGAACTTTCCTTGGTCTTGCATACCCGGTGGTGCTTCCAATCGGGCATGACTTACGCGCGCTTTTACTCCGCGTTAGGCAATGAGTTGCCCGACTACGAACAGACCGGCCTACGGCCCTTGTCGAAGGCGCTGCACCATCGCGGCGACTACCTGCATCTTACCGAATGGGTCGACATTGTTGCCTACCCGCCAGACCATGGAAACCTGTACGCCGAAATGCCCCTTCGTTGGGGTGCTGCTATCGACCGAAAGTTCGCCGACCTGATGGATGAGATCCTTTTTGAGTAATACATTAGAAGGTAGGTGTTACCCCACCTTCTTTAGACACTTTATCTTGTGTCACTGCAACTACCTGGAGGAGTAACTACCCAAGAAGGTGAGAAATACATCTTGTGATCTTTTCTATCCCAAAGAGCGTTTTTGCTCTTGTGCCTAACTAAGATCTTACCTACATATAGGGTAGTTACAGAGTTATCTTAGGCACTTTACCTGTGCCGACACACTGCAAACTCCTTGGAGGAGAAACACTATGACGACCAAGACCGCCACCAAGAAGACCAGCGAGCGCTACAGCCCGCTTGGCTTCGTCAACGGCACCGCCTCGTGCAAGCTGGCCGACGCCATGCGTAAGAAGGCGCTGACCAAGGACGAGATGGACGCCGTGTACGGCGGAACGTTCACCAACCCGACCAAGCTCAAGGCCGTGCTCCACCGCAACGGGTTTGACCTCGTGGCCAAGCGCGACGAGAAGATGGGTCGGATGCGCTACAAGGTGGCCAAGGCGGAAGACGCCAAGCCCGTCGACCTGAAGGCGGAGAAGAAGGCGGCTCCCAAGAAGGCCCGCGCCAAGAAGGCCGAGGTTGCCGAACAGAAGGCCGCGTAACAGCACCTTCATGTCCTGCACAAAGTGAGGGACGCTAGGGGAAACCTTAGCGTCCCTTTCTTTTATAGATTCTTTAGACACTTTATCTTGTGTCACTGCAACTAACTGGAGGAGTACATTACAATGAAACAAAACAAGGACAAGAAAATGACTATCGCTAGCAAGGCTAAGAAGCTGGTTCAGCCTAAGAAACTCAAAGCATCTCGCGATACGAATATTCCCGGCTTTGGTACGTTCCGTACCCCTGACGGGGCTATGGTCGATGCCATCTCTAACGGCGGTGCTAGGAAGTGGAAACATTTCCTGAGTTTCGTCGTATTTCCTCTCAAGGGGAAATGGTATTGGAACGACGGCATTGACGGCGATACTGGCAAGCCGTGGACCAAGGAAGGTATGGCTACCCTTCCCAAAGGTGCGCGTCACCCTACTGTCAAGGAAATGGAAAATGCAGGCAAGGTATTTGTCAAGACAGTTCTTAAAGAGGAGCCAGACATCAAGGTCACAAACTTGACCCGAGACTGGTTGATCCCTAAGAAACTCGTTGATGAAGCAATGGGTTTGACCTCGTGACCAAGCCCGTCGACCTGAAGGCCGAGGTTGCCGAACAGAAGGCCGCGTAACAGCACCTTCATGTCCTGCACAAAGTGAGGGACGCTAGGGGAAACCTTAGCGTCCCTTTCTTTTATAGATTCTTTAGACACTTTATCTTGTGTCACTGCAACTAACTGGAGGAGTACATTACAATGAAACAAAACAGCGCTTACAAAGTAGGAGAAGCACTGCGTTCATTGTGCAGCGAAGCCCCTTCGCCGGGGGAAATACTGTTTCGCTGTCATTTTTCGGCGGAAAGAGTTGCCGAAAGGGCGGGAGTGTCCACAACAACGGCAAGAAAGCACCTCGACCGACTATGCGGTAGGGGCTTTGTGTTCAGCACCCTTGGCTATTCGTGGTGTCCCATCAATGGTGCCATTGGTTACCGCTACAGCACTTTCTAAGAATTGTGCAGGGGGCCTCAAAACCCCCTGCACTTAGGCAATTTACCTGCCAAACTGCAAACTGGAGGAGATAATAAATGAAGTTTACCCCGGTACCAAACGTCAGTGGTGACATTGGCGTGGAACACGGAAAACTCATGGCGCAGGCTGCGCGAAATGGAGGCAACATGCTTTCTTTCCGTGTGGACTTCGCGGTGTGTGGTGTCTACCTTGTGGGCTACCAAGAGGAAATGGAACAAATGTGGTTTGAAGCCGCTGAGCAGTTTGAAGAACTGCCCAACGACAACTTCCACATCCACACCATGGTATCTTGGTTTGGCTTGGACAAGTTGGGTTTGCTTGGGGACGAAGACGTCCGCGGCGAACTGGAACTGAGAAAGGGTCACCTGTGGTACAGCCTGACGCAGAAGGACGGCGTCGGGTGCTTCCATGGAAGTGTTACCTTGGCTACCAAGGAAGGCGACCTCGTCTTTATGCAAGCCGAGGTGTGCCCCTTCCCGCCGTCCCCTTTCATTAAGGAACTGGCGGCACATGGTAGCGAAGCGGAAGCACTTCCGCTCTTGGTACTGGCGACCTTCCTCGCTGGCCCCATGGAAGTCTCGCTGAAGTAGGAAGGGGCTGATCTCGAGACTGAACCCCATACGTATATAGCGAAAAGGACGGCTACACTCACTCGTAGTGGAGCGGCCCGGTTTCCTCTAGGTGCGCTTGCGCCTAGAGGTTACCGGGATGCTTGGCTAAGTATCTCATTGCAACCAACTGGAGGAGAAATTAGTGGAAAAACTTCCCAAATTGGAAGACTTGGAAGAGGTGCATCTCAGCACTGAAACCATTCAGGTCATGGCTGACGGGGACGAACCCGAATCCAGCCTCATGGGTGCGCTGTTTCGCGCTTCGGAACATGCCAACAACTACTTGGTGGAAGAGCCTGCCTACTTCTTGGTGACCTTCACCAAGGACGGCCCCACTGAGGAGACAGAAGAACTGTACCGCGGCGAAGAATTCATCTGGTGTAATAAGTGCCAGAAGACGTTGGAGTACAGCTTCAGCGAAGCGGCTGTGATGTAAGCCATGACAAAGACATGGACGAAGACGAGGAAGACGAAGAGGAAGACATGGCTGACCAACAGCAACACGATAGTTACTTCCCCGGTTTGGAACAAGTCCGAGGCGGAGAAGAAACTGCTACAACTGGCCGAACAGTTCCTTGGGAAAGGTAAGGTAACCGAAACACCCATCGAAAACGCCATGGCTGTTGAGAAGCCAGATGACGAACTCCTGTTCGTTGAACTGTTTGGTGAGGAAGAAGACGAACATACGTGGTATGTGTTCTTGCACATACTTCTTCCCACTCCCGGAGCAAACTTCAAGTACCGGGTTACAGTGGAAGCGGAGACGTTTGATGTTTACATGTGGGGTGAGCCTGTGGCCGACTTTGAGGATGCCAGAGGATGTTTGCTTGCATGGGCAACTGAAAACCTGCAAAACACGCAAAAGTTCCACAGACATGCGGCTCGCTACGTCTATCGCTTGCTAGAGCCTACCGTTACCGAATGAGAATTTGGGTGGGGTGTAACAGCCCCGCCCTTTAGACACTTTATCTTGTGTCACTGCAACTATTGGAGGAGATACTACAATGGAAAACTTGTTACATTCCAACAATGACAACATCATGTGCAGCATTGAGCGGGCCTACACCGCATGGAAGAGCAGCCAGTATGGCTACCTTCCGTTCAACAAGCACTGCGCTTTCTGTTGGACGCAGACTACCAACACCGCAATCATTGTGTTTCACTGCGACCCGGAGCGCAATGACGGTGACGGCTACCTTGCCATTCAGGTGCGCATGATTGCCCCGAACAATGTGTGGAGCGTCATTTCGGAAACCACGCACAAGTCCGCTAACTTGGGTCTTGTGCTTAAGTAGAACAAGAAAGGGCACACAATGTCCGCTTTCATCGAACGTACCACGGTTTCCCACTTCGTAGTTGTCCATTACAGCGCCCGAACGGGCGAAACTGTTTTCTGGCCCTGCCCTTGCCTTAACGCAGAGCCGGACAACGTCGGGCAGATGCTGGGAAATGCCTTTCGTATGCGTGTTAACCCGGAGAAACACCACTTTACTCCGGGCGTTCGCTACAAGGCAGATGTTACCACAAAAGACGAACAAATCGTCCGCGTGGAACTTGGCACCATAAAGGCATTATCCATGGTGGCTGATAAAGAAATTGCGTTCGCCCTGCAAAGCGGGGTTGGCGCATGATTTGGGAGGGGTACAATGGTGCCCCTCCCTTTATTACCTTTCTTTGGTACACTGCTACGGAGGGGACAACAACCATACAAGCCGACGAGTGGCCCCTTGGTTGACTATGGTGGCGCTGGTCACTGTATGGTTAACTGAGGCTAGCCTGTCGGCTTTAAATGGTCCTTACGCTAGGGGTTGGTTATGGCTATACTTGATGCTGAGACTACCGACGTGGACTTTTACGTCACCTTTGCCGGTAAATTGTTCTTGTACAGCTTGGACGTAGAAATTGCTACGCAAGAACTTACACAGCATTGGTCCAGCACTACTTACCTTAAAAAGTTTCTTAGCACTTACGGGGTGTTCACAAATAAGAATGTAACTACCGTACACATATTGGAAAACAAGGTAATTCCCTGTGTTTGTTTGGGCAGCGTTACCGTATCGCCTAAGACCATGGATAAGGACGCGGTGTTGTCCTTTAACCTGTACCTTGGTAAGAAAGAGTTCTTTAATGATAGGTTTTACATTCTTACCATGGACGCCGGGGATGAACTGCCTACCTACTGGAACGTACTCTCCCCCGGTGGTTATGAGCACTTTCGTACTTGGTTGTTTTCTATGCTAGAACAGAACATTACTTAGTCACTTTGTGACACTGCACTAACTGGAGGAGTACCAATGCCAACGAAAAAGAAAGCCGTGGATTTGGCTAATCTTTCGGATGGGGACCTCGTTGATGGCTTCCATGCAATGAAAGCGCGGGTTAAAGCGTTGACGTCGCAGGCGGAAGCCATGAAAGTCGAGATCACTAGGCGAATGAAGAAACCACCGACGGCGACAAGAGCACGGATGCTGAAGGGTAGCGCAATTAGTGCTACTTGGATGCAGGAACCGTGGAGATGGGTCGACCAGAAAAACCTGCGGGCCGATGCCGAGAAGAAAATTACCTTAAGGAAGTACCTTTTGGAAGGCACCCGTAACGTTATGATAACGGCCCCTTCTGGTGAGAACGCAAAAGACGTTCGCCAGAAACAATCAGAAATGCACAGCCCCAAGAAAGCGGCAAAGAAAAGACCGCGGTTGTAGTACTATGAAAACAATGTTTAAGTACGGATCGCGGTTCGTTGGGGGAATGGTTTTCTTTTGGTTCTTCGCCTTTGTGATGCTGCCTGTCTTTGGCTCTTGTGCCTTTGACATGGAGCCGCCGCAAAGTTCGTTCCCAAACGAGGATCCTACCCCAAGAGCCGGTTCCGACGGACTTATTGGTGGTTCTTACGCACCATGAAGATAGCAGGGGGCTCCGGCCCCCTGCTACTCTCTTTTGTTGGCTGGTATTATTTAGTCCATATTGGACAAAAACTGCAAACTGGAGGAGTACTTAAAAATGCATCCGAAAAGCACTGTTATTGCGCTGACGGCACTCATTGCAAACCGGGAGCCTGCCTTGCTGGTTGGCCCCCCGGGAGTGGGAAAGACTTCGTTGATCAAAATGGCGGCAGATGCTGCAGACTACGACCTGATCATCACCCACCCCGTTGTGTCGCAGCCGATCGACTTCCGCGGTATGCCGTCCACGATTAAGGACGGCGACGAATACCGCGCAGAGTTCCTGCCCATTGGGGCCTTGAGGGACATGTTGGCCGCTACTGAGCCGACCGTGTTCTTCCTGGATGATCTCGGGCAGGCGGCTCCGTCCACGCAGGCTGCATGTATGCAGCTTCTGTTGGAGCGGCGCTTGGACGAGTATGTGGTCCCTGACTGCGTTACGTTCATGGCCGCTACCAATGGCCGCAAGGACAAGGCGGGCGTTGGCGGGCTGCTTGAGCCTGTTAAGTCCCGTTTCACCACCATCTTCACGCTTGAGGTTAGCGTGCAGGAGTGGTGCGATTGGGCGATCGACGCGGGCTACGACGACATGGCGGCGTTCATCAAGTTTCGCCCCGCCCTGTTGTTTGACTTCCAGCCCACGGCCGATGTGGAAGTCAACTCCCCGGTGCCCCGCACCGTGGAAGCTGCGGCGCGTATCGCGCGGATGGATCTTCCTACCCACATCCGCAATGAGATGATTCGTGGCGCGGCTGGTGACGGCTTTGCCGTGGAGTTCTGCCACTTCTTGGATATGGTGGCTAAGCTGCCTGATCCCAGGAAGGTGCTGGCAGACCCCATGAAGGTGCAGCTGGACGCCGACAATGTGTCCTACACCTATGCTCTGGTTACGGCGGTTTCTCGCGTCGTGGACAAGAACACGATCAGCAATTTCGTTAAGCTGATCGACCGGGACGAGATTGGCGTGGACTTTGGTACCATGGCCATGCGGATGATTGGCAGGCGGAACAACAAGCTCGTCGCCACTCGTGCGTTCTTGGATTGGGTGAATGAAAACAACGTGCGCCTGGATTGGGCGTCGTAACTGCCATTGGCGGGGGGCCTTCGGGCCTCCCGCTACTTAGGTCATAATAATGTGACCACTGCGAACTATTGGAGGAGTACGTTATGAATACCACTTCCCTCATTGAGGAAAATGCCGTCGTTGTGAAGCTTTTCATCGGCGGCTGGAAGGGCGAGAAGAATGACAAGGCGACGGCGTCCAAGGTTACCACGGACAGCCATGCCAAGCGTTCGGCTGGCCGGTTCATCAAGCGGCTGGTTGCTAACGAGCACCATGCCACTTTCTACAAGATGGTGAGCCAGATTCGCACCTTCCACCTCGACGCCACGTTGCCGTGGCTCGACACGGGCTTGCGTCTTCTGCCCGTGGAGGCCATGGATAACTACAACAAGGAAATGGCCAGTATGCGCGTCAAAGCGATGAAGGCCGCAAAGCTGTTCGTGGCGGACTACACGGGCGTTCGTGAGAAGGCCCGGGAAGAGTTGGGACTTCTGTTCCGCGAGGAAGACTACCCCTCGTCGGAGCGGCTGGGTTCCCGTTTTGCGGTTGACGTGCGCTTTCTTCCCGTCCCCAACCCTGCTACCGACTTCCGGTGCAAGGTGTCGGCGGAATCGCGCGATGCGTTGATCGCACAGGGAGAAGAAGCCATGCGCACGGTGGTGAAGAGTGTTGCCACCGACCTGTGGGAACGTGTCGTGGAAAACGCCGAGCTCCTCTTGGAGCGCGTCGAGGACCCCGACCGTTCTTTGCAGGAACGCCTTGTTGGTCGTGTGAAGGCCACCTTGGCGTCGATGGAGACCCTGAACGTTCTCAACGACACGGAACTCAACGACATGCTGAAGCAGTTCAAGGACGTGCTGAAGCCTGACATTGAGTCCATCCGCGGCGATACTGTGGTGCGCGGCGCTACCTTGAAGGGCTTGAAAGAGCTTTCCAAGACGGCGCGTTCCAAGGCCGGTATGCCTTCCCGTGAGAACGAGAAGAAGAAGGCCAACGTCGCCAAGGCCGACAAGAAGGCGGCGGCTGTGGAAAAGGTGGCGGCGCAGAAGGGTGCTGCTCCCAAGAAGAAGCCTGTGGTCAAGCTGGTCAAGCAGCCCCGTAAGAAGGGCAACCAGTCGCCTGTGTCGACCACGGGCGGTTCGGGTAGCAGTGTGGCGGACGAAACCGCCCCTGTCGACAGCTATGTGCCCGCCTCGGACGTTTCCGAGGCGGACATTGACCGTGGTGAGCAGGCTGCGTCGTAAGTAGCTGGGTTTCCAGCGGGGTAGGGGCGAAAGCCCCTACCCTTTCTTAGTCACTTTGTGACACTGCACTAACTTGGAGGAGATTAAACAAATGCACGAAGTAAATAAAGCCCGAGAGCAGGCCACGCTCGATGACCTGCGAAAGTGCCGTAGCTTCATGCTGCTTGCCCATCCTTTCTTTGGGCAGTTGGCCATGAATCTGCGGCTGAAGGTTGCCGAGGGAATTCACCAGTGGATTATCCCCACGGCGGCTACGGACGGGGTGTACATCGTTGTTAACCCCGACTTTTGGGACAGCCTTTCCAAGCAGGAAAAGGTTTTCCTCGTGGCGCACCAGACCTTCCACTGTGCACTCGACCACATTGCCCGAACTGGAGAACGCGAGCCGGACAAGTGGAACGTCGCTTGTGACTACGTTATCAACCTTATCTTGTCGAAACAGCGTTCGATGACCATGCCCCAAGGTGGCTTGCTGGATAGCAAGTACGAGGGCATGAACGCGGACACTGTCTACAAGATGTTGCCTGACCCCCCGCCACCTGAACAGGGTAGCGGTGCAGAAGGGGACGACGAAGGTTCCGCCGACGAGGACGGACAAGGCCAAGGTGGACCCGGACAGCCCGGGAAAGGCAAGGGCAAGCCGTCCAACAAAGGTGGCTATGGAAAAGCCCTCGGGGACAACAAGGACATCCTTCCTGCGGGGTCGGTTGGCAAGCCAAGTGATACCACCAACAACCACAGGGACGACGACGCGGGCCTTACTCCACAACAGTTGGGGGAAGTACTGCGGGACAAGTGGAAGGGCGCTCTTGCGGGCGCTTACCACGCGGCAAAGTCGGCTGGCGATGTACCTGCGGGCGTGGAAGAACTCATTAACGACTTCCTCCACCCGCGCATCGACTGGAAGGATATCCTTCGCCGGTTCTTTACCGAGCAGGCAATGGATGACTACAATTGGATGTCCCCCGACAGGTACATGTTGAACCACGGCTTCTACTTGCCCACCCTCGACTCCGAGGGCAAGATGGGTGAAATGGCTGTGTTCGTTGATACCAGTGGCAGCATTGGGCCGGAAGAGCTCAAGGTGTTTGGTGGTATCATCAGCAACATCCTGGAAGAGGTGCGGCCTAGCACCTGCCATGTCTTCTACGGAGACACACAGTTGCAGAGGCACGATACCTTTGATGCGGACGAGTTGCCCATCACGCTCCACAAGGTTGGTGGCGGTGGAACGGCGTTCTCCAGTATTTTTCACAGCGTCGCGGAAATGCGGTTGGACATCCACTGTGCCATCTTCCTTACCGACCTGTATGTCCACGACTTCGGGCCGGAACCCAAGTACCCCGTCCTTTGGGCCAGCACTACGGACCAGGACAAGGTGCCTTGGGGGCAGGTGATGAAGGTTGACATGGATGACTTGCGGTCGCAAGGTTTTTAGGCGACCCGCGCTTAGGGGGAGGGGTTAGCGCCCCTCCCTTCTTTTAGTAATAAAAACTACTATTGGAGGAGATAATGCCTAGTAAGCAGCCCGCGTCCTACACCACCATGTTTGCGCGACACAACCAAAAGCCATCCTACGAGTACACTTGGAGTGTATCCAAAGACTCTCTTAATCAAGGGAAGCTGTCCATTACCGAGCAGTACCTTAGTAGAAGTCTTTTCTATGGCAAAGCAGCACCAGCGTCTCTATCCATCCCCTTGGATAAAGAAAGCTGTGCATCTTTGATGCAGGACCTTCAAAACCTGTATGGCATGCTCCCCGATACGCATATGACCACACCTTCCAATAAACCCCCGTTGCCCTCCGCAAGGAACGAGTAACAGCATGTTTGAGCAACTTACGCGCGGGGTCTCTTACCAACCAAGTGTGAGCGCTGTCTACAAAGGCTTTCTATACAGAGGAATGATGTTTAACCTAGTTCCGCATCTTTCCGACGTTGAAAAATACACCTCGCCTACTGAGTCGCCAAAAAAATATCAGCTAAACGCGTTCCACCTACTATTGCAGCGCGACGGAGAAGTCCTAACAGAAAAGAAGTTTCTAAAAAAATTCTTAATGAGAAAAGAAGAGAAAACTTTCCAAGTAAGAAAAAGAGCTTTGCCTGTATCAAGTCCCTCTACAATCGGGGCCACTGCCTCTCCGCCTGTTTTGGTAAGACTTCTTGCTTTTGCCTGTCAAGTGCGCGTTACTGTGGAACACGATGAAACTTTCCGAGGGTTTGTTACCAAGCCCATTCAAAAAGAATTGATTGTGCAACACGGAGAATACCCGCGTATTCCTTTACTACATCACGCCGGTAGGAAGGCAGGTAAGGAAACAGACTTAACCCCGCAGGAAATTGATAATTTGTTTTTCTTTGAAACGGGGCAACCGTTGTTCGGTACGTTTTCCCAAAGAAAACAATCGAATAGGTTCCTTGAAACGCAAGAAGAGGACTGCTGCACAATAGAAGGGCACGCATACCACCTGTGCTCTTTTAGTGGTATTTCATACCTACACGGGAAACGTACGCCAAGCGAGTCGGTAGAACCGCAAGGGAACACCCTCTCCGAGAAACTATTGGAAGTGAGCAAGTGGCTTTCGACGTCCTCGTTGTTTGGTTTGAACTATTCCCATGACTTGTTGGAAAATCTTAATCAAGCTGCGAAAGAAGCATTAAGCCATTCGATATAGCTACCGGGGAATCCCTTTGTATATATAGAATCTGAAAAGGTCTGATCGATAAAAAAACTAGAGGAGAAACTAATGGAAGAAACCCGTTACATAACAAAAGAAGAAGCTGTTTTTGCAGGGAACCAACACTTTGGTGAAGAAAGAAAACACCATACCTGCGAAGGTTCCTTTTTTTTGGTGTGCTACCATGTACTGGACAAGAACTTCTCTTGGCAGAAGTTCGGGCACATTGCCAATCCGGTACGGCCTGTTGAGGCAGGGGCGAAACGGCCACGACTACAAGCCGAAAAGGTCCTGCCTGCCAAAGCGACCGTGGTTGCCAAACCAAAGCGACCCAGCCTCGATGACAAACCAAAAGGTGATGGCCCCAAGGTTGGGTCCAAAATGAGACTGGTCTTTGACCTATGTCGCGCGGCCGAGGGGGCTACCAAGGACGACCTTGACCAAGCTACGGGCAACCGGGTTGGCTGGCGGACTCGTGTTATGGATCTTGGAGTCAAGTACGGCTTTGAGTTCTCGGAAGCTGGTACCAAAAAGAATCCGCGGTACTGGCTAAAGTGAGCTGATGGATGTCCAGCATGGATGTCCGGGGGTACATTTTACGGGGGGGGCCACAACGAACGTGGCCCCCCCGTCTCCCCTTGCTAACATTGTTTAGGTGCATTAACGCATCACGTAACTCACTGGAGGGGTATATGGAGAAAAGAGAAGTACATGAGGTAACCACGTACTACGATTGCCTTGGGAACGAATTCAAAGCCCAAACTATCGCAGACGTGGCCACCAACCACTTCCACGGCTTGGCGTTACAAACCAAGCTGGATGTACTGCAAGCGCAACGTGGCCACCTGTGGGACTTGCCTGACGGTACCAACGCGCAAGCGGCTACACGAGAGCACCGCTTGTCTATCTTGCTTGGCACCGTTAACGAGGTTACTGGTTCCCCAAACAGGGAAACTGTGCAGGCCTTTATGGTCCGCCACTAGGAGAACTGTACCCGAGGGGTCTTAACCGGCCCCTCGGGTTTTTCTTTTAAACTGCACAGGAGATAATCAAATGAACGAAGACAAAAAGATTGATAACTACGGGGACGTTATGCAGGGATCCGTAAAGTTTGCCCCTGAGGGCAGATCTTTTAACATGGTGTGCAAGTCCGCGGAAGGTGGGAAGTGCTTGGTGCCCTCCTTTACTGGGACGCGATGTGCCGCCTGCCCCGAGCGTGTGAACTCAACCGAATGGAAGAAGACGAGTGATGTCTGAGGCTCATTCAATAATTCGCACCAGCCCCAAAGGCAAAGGGCAGAAGTTTGTCGGGGTCTGCATCAGATGTGGGCAAAAAGGACTGACAATAGCTGACGTGAACGAGGAGTGCTCGAACGTGCGCGGGGTCTCCGCTGACGCCGCCCTCGTGGAGATTCTCGCAGGCCCGCGGGCGCGGGCTAGGTGAACGGCTGCACAACCAGAGGAGACGACCATGTACCAGATCAAACACATTCTCACTGAGGCGGTCCTGTTCGAGGCCGATACCGATGACCTGCGCCGATGCGTGATGCTTGCAGTCGAAAGCGGCGCCGATCTGCGCTTTGCCTACCTGAGCGATGCCTACCTGCGCGCCGCCGACATGCGCTGTGCCAACCTTTCGCGCGCCAACCTTTCGCGCGCCAACCTGATCTGTGCCGACCTGAGTGGGGCCAACCTGATCTGTGCCGACCTGATCGGCGCCTACCTGAGCGATGCCTACCTGCGCGCCGCCAACCTGATCTGTGCCAACCTGATCTGTGCCGACCTGAGTGGTGCCAACCTGATCTGTGCCGACCTGAATGGTGCCCACCTGAGCGATGCCAACCTTTCGCGCGCCGACCTGCTCTACGTCGACCTGAGTGGTGCCGACCTGAGTGGTGCCAACCTGATCGGCGCCAACCTGAATGGTGCCAACCTGCACAGTAATTCCATCATCGACGCCGGGAAGGACGCTCGCGGCTATCGATTCGTTGCCGTGCAGCACGACACCGGGCCGATGATCGCCGCTGGCTGTCGCTGGTTCACCCTCGACGAAGCCAAGGTGCATTGGGATGCCGCTCATGCCGACGATCCCATCCTTCGTTCTGAGTGTATCGCCAAGGTCTCACTGATCGAGGCCATCGCCAAAGCGCGCGGATGGATTGCCTGATCACACACCGGGCATGGCCCGAGAAGGAGAAGCAGATTATGAACCTATTGAAAGCGTGTCGCGACCTGTGATGAACGCGCTGCGTCGCGTCGAGAATATTGAACTTGCGATCGACGGTCGCGACAACATGTTTGCCCCTGTACGGACCGTTCTGAAAGAGGCGCCCGATGAATGACAAAACCAAAGAAGTTGAAGTCTTGGTGGACAAGGCAGCGAAATCCAGCGATTCCGCGGACGCCCTGCGTTTCTCGCAAGCGGCGTGCAATGTGGCGATCGCCATGTGCGCCGCCCGAATTGCGCGGAGCGAGACGGAGAACCCTACACCCTAACACCCAGCAAGGCGGAACCTTTCGGGGTTCCGCTCTCTGGATGTCACACTCCGGTCACAGTCAAGTTAAACCATAACAGAAAACCATTTAGCGAGAAGGCATGGTCTTTTTGCCGTTATCGTATAATAATGGGCAACTAGGCACTTACAGGGAGCATACGCTATGAGCTTTAATACGGAACCACTGGCACAGTTTTTCAAGTATGACCACCTCCCGCCGCACTTGCAGGAGATCTCCAAGCCGTTCCACGAATTGGCGGAAACCATGTGCCACGTCATTGCGCGCAACCCTGAGCGCACTGTTATGCTGCGCAAGATGCTGGAAGCCAAGGACTGCGCTGTTCGGGCCACCCTGTACACCTATGTCAGCGGACAATGATTTGAGAAAGAACGGTCCCGTAGCTCAATTGGTTAGTAGCTAACTGCTCATAACAGTTCGGTTGTAGGTTCGAGTCTTACCGGGACCACCACTTTCTTCTACAAGAGGTTTACTATGGTTGGCGTTGGTAAATACACAAAAGAAGAAAACCAGAAGTTTATGGCTCTGTGGCGAACAAGCACGTCCGCGGTCAACATAGCTATTGAACTCGATATAACCGTTGATTCTGTCTACACCAGAGCGGCGCGTCTACGCAAGTTGGGTTACGACATACCGACCAAGGTAGGCAACAACGAAAAGGATTCCGAGACCAAGCACCGCCGGTGCCTTCGTTGCAATAGAATGTTTCTTAGTAAACATGCGGGCAATAGGCTTTGTGGCATTGGTCGGTGTAGCGGTTAGCCGTCATGGCCTTATTACACAAAGTAAGAAGTAGCGCGGAGAACACATACCGACGCAAGTGGACGGATACCCGCCTAAATGCTCTTATAAAAGAACTGTACGTTTTGTTTCCCAGTGCCAGTTTTGCCTTACCAGAATTGGTACAGTGGAAAAATGTAGAGCACCTGTAAAAACAATACGAACTAAATCCCAGTAAGAAGAAAGGAAAGAAGGCCCATGGTAAAAGCTCTTCTAAAAAGTAGCGGTGTGTATCTAAGCACTAACACAGTGCGTACCGCGTGCGATGCTTTCCTAACCGATGTGCTGGCAACACGGTCTAGACAAACCAACGTGCTCTTAGAGAATCTTCGTGGTCCAAGAAGGTTTTGGGTAGGACCACGCTTAACGGGGAGCGCGAGGTTGCACTACATTAGAAATCTTCCCACATATAAAGAGGCCAAAGACTACAAAAGTAAAGAATTCCTCAATGTTCTTCAGTTGAAAGAAATATGCAAGGCAACCCAAATGGCACTGGTATTTGTGTCCTCCTCGGACTATTGGTTAATACGGTACTTCTATCTCATTCCCCGAGATTCCTCGGAAAGTAATACTGTGCAGGAGGGGTCCCCTCCCGATCGCTTCTGCATAGTTAGGTGCAGAAGTAAAGAGCAAGCTGCTGCTAGCTTTGGCGCTCATGGCAAAGCAGTACGCCCCCTTACTTCTGCACCGCCTTATTTCTGCACTCACTGGAGTACAAGAAACCATGGCTAAGAAACCTTCCGTCGACGGCGTTCCCAAGAAGAAGAAGACCCCAGCCTTCACCCCCGTGTCCGACAAGCAGATTGCTTCGGCCTATCTGAGCAAGCTGATGAACGGTATCGATGCAGAGTCCATCGACAAGGAAGCTCTGCGGGAGTTGTGTGGCACCAACATCCGGGATTCACGCTGTGACCGCATTGCCGAGCGTATCGTTGAGAGGGCACAGGCGTTGGTCAAGCCCGTCGACAAGTACCTTGCCGGGTGCGCCAGCAAGTAAGGCCCCCTGTCGACACAATATGGGGCCGGTTGCCTATACCTAGCGGGGTCACCGGCCCCCCTCTTTTTCACAAAAGAACCATTACACGTTGGGGCAATTACAGTACGTTGTTTACATTGTTCTTTTTTACTGTGCAGAGGGTTGCTATGACAATGAGTTTTAATACCGGGTTCGAACCACTAGACAAGAGCGCGCTTGGTCCAGCGGTAACCCATCGCTTAACAGGCACGCAAGGCCACCTCATCAAAGAGTAAGATGATCTGCTTCATGTGTGTGTTAGGCGCACTGTGGTTTCTTGGAGTGGTTTCTACGTGCGAGACGTTTGGGCACACCGATTCTGGTGCAAGGAAAACGTTTCCAGCCTTTGATAGCAACAACCACAAACTAAAAGAATGAGATGTAACTATGGCTAAGATGCGTGGAAGCTCCCGGGTTACAGTTCCCAAAACATCGGAAGACTACTGGATTATTCGGGTTAACACGTCTGAGGGAATCGCAGAACCCACATGCTATAGGTACAATAACAGGGATGATTGCTGGTTAGCAATGTCCCCCCGCAACAAGGATAAGGTGTGGCACGGAGTTGGTTCTGTTTACTCAAACGAATTCAAAGAAGCAAAGGGAGAAGGTTCCTTTGGTGCGCAGTACCTGCACTTGGCGTACAGGACCAAAGAAGAAGCTACTACCGTCTACGAAGCCTTGTTGGGACTAGGCAATGTTCTTGCCAACATAAACAGAATCTTTTCCTCGTTTAGGACCAAGTAGTGCTGTTTGCCCGCATGGCGGAATTGGTAGACGCAGTGGACTTAAAATCCATTGACACATGTCGTGGGGGTTCGAGTCCCCCTGCGGGTACCACTACAAAGTAACTGGAGAAGAAAATGGACTACGTTCCTTGGATACTAATCCTTTTGTTTTCGGATCCCTCTATGCCAAGGGAGGTATTACTACCTTTCAAAACACAGCAGGAGTGCGAGGTTATTCTCGAACACGTTAGGGAAAGCATGGACGAGAAGGCTGGTGAGTATGAATCCGTGTGTTTCCCGGACTTCCGAGAATAGAAACCTTTACCAACTTCTTTTATAAAGGAAAAAAAGAATGACCACAATGTTTTATAAAGATGAACGCACCATGTTGTTCGTGGACGGCGCTAATGTGTCTGCCTCGGCTAAGGCACTTAGGTGCAGCATGGACTGGAAGAAGGTGCTAACCTACTTCCAAGGCAACTGCCGACTGGTGTCTGCTTACTACTACACCGCCGTGTTGGATACCGGCGACGAGCACAATGCGCTGGTACCACTACTGGACTGGCTATCTTTCAATGGGTACACCTTGGTTACCCGAGAAGCCAAGCGGTACACCAATGACGGGGTTGACCGTATCAAAGGCAACATGGACGTAGACATGGCGGTCGGCGTGCTGGAAAGCTGCGCCCATTGCGACCATGTGGTGCTTATGACGGGCGACGGGGACTTCGTGCCAGTGGTACAAGCTGCACAACGGCGAGGCGTGCGGGTCACCGTTGTAAGTACCGTGGCGACCAACCCTCCCATGGCAAGCGACGACCTTCGGCGGGTCGCAAACAACTTCATTGAATTATCCGAAACACGTTTGTTTTTAATGAATGCTTGGGAAGGAGAATAAACCATGAAGATTCGCATTATTCCTAGAACTATAGGGGACGTGGTGGTGGGCCTATGTTATTGGGGTCTTCTGGTCATGTTCTTTTACGGGGTCTTCATGTTCGCGTACTGGCAATTGGACTTGCTTTCCAACATGGCCATTTGGGGCACTTCTGAGCGGGTGTTGCTCTTGCTTGGCTTAGGGGTGCTGTTGGTGGTAGCTTTTGTTGCTGGCAACGAACTGGACTAACACAAAGGAACAAAGATATGTACGTACTGCGGAAAGTCCTTCCCGTAATCTCCAACCCCGGCCACAAGTTGAAACCCCTTGGCAACCACATTGTGCTGGAAAGCCATGTGGACTTCCAGTCTATCTGTCCGGTCGATGCACTGGCACGGGACTGGTACGTCCTCGATTCTAAGAAGATTGTGGGAGTGCATGTGGATGAGTCCTACCACGTACACGACTACGACATTAACGACCCGGCCAACCGCAAGGAGGCCCTTGCTGCGAAGGAGTCCCCCATTACGGAAGAAGAGAAGATTGCGGAAGACCTGGAAGAGGAAAAGCCCCGGCGTCGTATCCGCCTTCCCTAAGCAACACAACAGTCACCAGACATGGCGCTTCCCTTTGGGGGTTGAATAACTAAAGTAGAACCGACGTGCCCACGGCTGGGCCGCTTTTTTGGGGGCTGTCATTTTGAAGCACGGTACGACCGCGGTGCCGTGTGCGGCGTACAACGCGTACATATGGATAACCCCACGGACCTTCAAATTAAAAAGGTACTGGACTCCATGCGCGAGGTAACTTACGTGCATGATATCTGCACAACCTGTGGAAAGATAGTATCTTTTAATTCCGGCAGAGATAACAAACATTAGGAGAAACCGACGTGTCTCGCATAAAACAGGAACCCCTCTTTGCAGAATATACACGCAAGAGGAATCGCCAACCCCCACTAGAGCCCGCCTACGGAGATGTTGTTCTCCGTGGCGGGTTTTTGCTTAGGCACACCATCAGAAACATACTGAAAGAAATAAAGTATGTACACGAGTTGGAGATCTCGTGGCGTGTTACGCGAAGTGGTATCTTTCGAAGGGACTACTATGTCAGCGGCACAGAGCAAGCGCTTCTGTGCGCCGAAGAAGCTACCCAAGTCTCGGGGGGCACCATATATGTACCCTACAAGCGGCGCGGGCGTTTGGTCGACATCCTGCCCGACGAAGAAACAGACGACAAGGTACACCTGCGCTTTCCTCCTTTTGTTTAACTACCACAAAAGCGCACCATACCCTTGTTAAAACTATGGGAAAGAAAGAGATGTTTGGTTGGTTGTTTCGAGACAAGATCGAAGACACAATTCGCTCGTGGCGTGATGAAGCCATCGAGCGTCAGGAGAAGAATGGCTTCTCTGAGTCACTTTTCAACGAAATATACGAACTGGATTCAATTTTAATTGATTACCATTTCTGCAAGATGGTCAGGCGATGTCGCTGGAAGAAACACTGGCAGTGGGTTCTTGCTGAGAATTAACCAGAAACCGAAAAGGCCATTAGTAATGGAAGACCATACGCCCCATGTAACCTACGTAGAAGCGTTTACAATTGGGGCCGTCTTTGCGCTAACTATGTCTTTTATTGTATGGATTCCCGCGATCTTAGCGGCGGCGCTGGCTGATGAGTCGCTGTATTTGCTAGTCGCACCCGCTATTGCCCTGTTAGGTGGTCTTATGGGTGTTGTAGATAAAGCCTTTAGCCTGAGCGACAACCCCCACGACGGTTTGTAAAACGAGAAGGTTCACAGGATGTTTGATTTAAAGAGGCCATGCACAAATTGCCCGTTTAGAAAGGGCAAGGGAGAAGTCTTTTGGTTTGCGCAAGAGCGCCTGGAGGAAATCTTTACTGCCACCGCTTTCCAATGCCACAAGACTGTGTATTACGGTAGCGGCGAAGACGGGGAAGAAACACACAGTGCCGGTGATCGTCCGCAGCAATGTGCTGGTGTCATGACCGTCCTTCGTAACGAGAATAAATTAAATGACATTATGCAAGTAGGTTCCCGGCTGGGTGCGTTAGACCTGGACGCATTGGACCCAAAGAAAGAAGCTTACCAATCGTTTGAAGAAGTTTTTGTTGCACACAAATGCTCCCGCAAGAAGTAACCTGTTAACCAAGCTAGGATGTGCTTAATGTGTCCTTGCACAAAAAACGCCCGCCAGTGCGGTCGGCGACAAAACCGGGCCGCTGGTACTGCCCCGGTCGCCGACACGACCCCTACGGGCCTTAAAATGCAAGCAAACACACCTTTGCGGGGGGTATAACAACCCTATGACAAATAATTGCGGGCGAAGGATTGCACCGGCCCTGTTGCGGGCTTACCTTTGCCCCATGGCGGTTATGGCTAGTGGCCGCCCTGCGCAAGCAGACAAGGAAGTACTGCCCACGGTTACACTTGGTTCCCGCTTGGGAGCAGATCGTGCAGGATAATGAAAGTGTGGGGCACTTATGCCCATGAGTGTTTCTACTTTGGTTTGTGTGATGCACAACCTCCCGCCGGATTCATCACTACTCCCCCGATGACACCGGCACCCAAGGTAGATGTTGTTGGCCCAAACGCACCGAGGCGCGTTAGTGGTACTGGTCTTAACTATGCGACTTCACGGCGCATCGTGCTCCTCCAAGAGAGACCAGTAGCCCCGCCCGCGGTAGCTAAGACAAGCCAGCAATTCTCCACACTTTCATTATCCTGCCCGGTCATCCTCCTAAAACCAGTAGCTAAAACAAATCCACGCTCTGTCGTGCCCCTGACAACGTGGTGCCTACTTAGCCTAAACATCTACATGGTGTTGCTCTTGTTTCTGGCCTATAGAGTTTCTAGCAAGAGCAACACTGGTCACGGATGTAAAACGATGTGGCCTTATTGATGCCAGACAGCCGGGTGAAACAGATAGCCCGCTGCCACCTACGGGTGGAGGAACCGAGTATGGTGCCCCAAGAAGTGCTTGGGTTGGCTTAAGAGTGGAAAAAGAAGCTCTATTACAGGTTTTATCCTGTTAGATGCCTACTTCTCGTAGAAGTGCCAGCATCTATTCCACTTGCCACTACGTGATAAGCTGCGCTAGCGAAGAGAAGCGTAAGCCCGCCATGTAGGCCAGAAAGGGCATAGCTATATCTACTCTCATATTATAAGATAAATAATGGCTGGTAATAGCCATTTAGAACATACCACGTTAGGGGTATGTTAAGTTACTGTTTAGACTAACAATAAGAGGGGCATAGTGGTTATCATGGCAACTACAACAGAGCGGGTAAAATTCCGTTTGTTGCAGACTCCATGCTGCAACACACAACTTTGTTGGGTTAATCCTAGATTGCCTAATCATTGCCCAGAATGTGGTACCCATATCTACCCCGAAATAAAGAGCTGTGTTACCCACGAAGACAAGGACGCTTATCTAAAACTGAAAGTGGCCGTTGGGCGATGAAACATTGGCTTTGCATTACCTGCAAACATGCGTGGGACAGTTACAATGAGGAACACTGTGCTTGGTGCGCTTCCAATAGAAGACCACGTCTGCTTGAAGATAAGCAGGTTATGCTGGAAGAAGATCAACAACGAATGCTAAGGGCATTGCAGGGGGGCAACCATGGACACTAAACATCACAACAAACTGCCAGACGATTTTCCCAAGGTGTTGTACGCGGCCTGCTCTTATAAACACCTTATGAATATTTTGGATAACAAATTGTTAATTGGCCATCGGTTGCCAGAACGAGTAGAAGGCGTGGGAGAACAAAACAGTCCTTTGCTTCTTATAAGCAAGTACCCTCTGTACTATGCAAAGAAGTTTATGAGGGCGGGCACATCCTCTTGTCTTGTAGCCATTAGTGCCAAAACGTTGCGGGGTTCTTTTTTCTCTTTTGATCCAACTTCCATGGAAAAAGCTACACGGGGTTTTGATGGTGTAGAAGACTCGGACAGCCGTAATTTTACTTTGGGGGGCCATCGCCTACAATTCTACAAAGACCAAACAAAACATAATCGTGGTTGGGAGCCCGCCCAACTAACTTTGGGCAATTCTGGTTTGTGCCAGTATCACGGTGCCATAGCGCTTTCTTCTTTAAAGCACGTCTACATAGTTAACTGGTCGGTGGGCGCTTCTCCCATGTTGGTTACTTCTTTATCTACTTTGGCCATGCGCTGCAAGCCAAGCGACCCTCCCGCCGTAGGCACAGGTGAAACCCCGGAAGAGTACCACCGGGCGTTAAGCGCCGCTTTCCTACATGGCAGGTTTACACGTCTTTCTGAGATGCTTAACGTCCAAGACAATTTGAGCGCTATGCCGTGGCTTAAGCAGCTTAGTGCGGACGCTGTCAGTTCCTGCTCCGTACCAGAGTTAATTCGGACAGTGAATAAGACGCGCATAGGCCATCCGTGATCCACCACAACTAGCGGAAGAAAGAACATGATTCTCTCCATAATCGTTATTGTCATTGGTGTTGTGCTTGGTGTAGGTATTAACGAGTACCTCGACCCCGAATGCAACCAATACCAGAGCAATCGCACATGCGAAAGCAACTATGATATCTTCTCGGACGATAGACGTCCCAGCCTGTACTACAACAACAACTCAGACGAGAACGTAGGAGGAGTGCTCCGTGAGTAACAAACCAAGAGTACGGTCCAAATTGGCCAAACCCGCGCAAGAAGTAGCTTTCCAGGATTTGTTGGGTTTGCTACACAAACGCCAAGCAGATGTAACCGCAGAAGAAATGTTAGCTATAGCTTCCAACATTGTTGGTAAGCTGGTAGCTTTGCAGGACCAAAGATACATGACCCCTGCGATGGCCATGGAGATAGTAGCTTTGAACGTGGAGAACGGAAACAGTCAATATACGTCCCTACTGATGGAAACAAAAGGCACTTCTTAATTTCTTCAAACAAAGTGGAGCGCGTACAAATGGTACAGGAATGTAACAAAGAATTCACCTTGCATCGCAACCGTGTTATTTGGAAGCCAATGGAAGAACTAGGCGCGCATAACAGGGGGAACGCCAAGCTGGTTGGTACCAACGGAAAGCCGCTCGGTTTTTTCTTCTTTCCAGGGGTTACGCACCAACAAGTAGAAACAGCTTTCACTAATGTAACCAGTGAATGCTTTCAGGGGGAGTACACATGGGACCTGCTACTTAGTAAGCAGAAAGACAAGTTTTTCTTTGTTATGTTCCACAAGTCCGAAGCGATGTTCGTTCGGAGCAACAGTGTAGTGCGGGTTGCCGTTCTGAAAGTACAGAATCCCATGCTCGTCAGCACCATGTACCGACGCAAAGATGGTGCCCGTAGTGCGGCCAACAGGATGCTTCGTTATTTTGGGGAGTACGGATTCAAGTTGGAGAGAGACGACACTACGGACTTAACGCCGTACCTTTAAACGCTGACATACAAGAAATGTTTTTGCGAGGGACTGCCTACCCCTTTCAATGGGGTTGGGCTACAGTAGCGCTCGCATGTCTTTAACAGTTGGGGGTAAAGTGCAAAACAACTCATCACACAAGTACTGGCTACATTGTGGCCCCTATGACCCGGCAGACCCTGTGTTTGACATACCAGACTTTCTGCTAGCTAATCCCAAAAAGAAAGACAAGAAACCAAAAGACACCAAAAAGGTGATTACCAAGAAGTCCAGGCCCCGACTTCGCTAAGGGCCTTTTCGCCTTGAAAGCCTATAACAAAGGGAGCTCTTATGAATGAGGGTTTAAAGTCTTTTCTAGCTAAGGTGGAAAAGGACATACACGATAGCCCCAACAGTTGGAACATGGTGCAGTGCGAGCATGGTTTAGTTAACGAGTTGAGAAGGACGTTTCCAACGGAGCAATCCGCTCAGCTCCGGGTTCTTACCTATACGTGGAGTCCCGGGCTTACCAAGCCCTCACATACCAACCGGAAAGATACCCCGCTGGTTCGCGTGATGGATAAGACTCCTATTGACATGGGGTGCTTTCCATCTTTCTTCGAATATATGATTGGTACGCCTGACGACTTTGGTGCCTACGAGTACCGTGTCGTTAAGAGCATCGTGCTCAACAAACCCCAAACATTACGTGTGCTGAAGAAGGTGGCACCTTTGTTTGCCGCACTGAATGATACCGCGTGCATCACGGTTATGGAAGAGGTGTTTCCCGTCGCAGTAGCAACAAACATCGAGTCCGTTGGTAAGCGCCCCTTGCCACGCAAAAGGCTGGATGTGATTACTGGTGGAAAGAAGTAGCTATGGCCAAGGTCCCAAAAATAGACTTTGACAAGGACTTTGCACCCAAGCGCCGGCCGCGCTTAAGCGACCCGGCTTCACACACTAAGCAGGCCACCAAAAAGGCAAACACTGTCGACCCAGCCGTGCAACAGTGCCTTGCCCGACTTGGGCCGGTTGTGGCACACATGCGAGACACGTTGCCCGAAAATATGCGGTCAATGGCAATTTGGTCTGGCACGTCCAACCCAGCATCCAAACTGGCTGCACAAGATATTATAGACATACACGACCAGTTGAAAGCACTAGCCAACAAGTGAACACCACCAAAGACCAGATACTAGCACTTCTACCCAAGCTAACCGCGCCAGAACTAAACGAAGTTGCCAGCACTGCGCAAGCCTTGCTGGATCTTGCGGGTGCGCCGCCCCTTGCCCAAAAAGAAATTGCGGAAGACATAGGGATACACGAGGTTTGGGAAGGCTTCCAAAGCGCTTGTCTCAACGACCTTGGCTTAGGGCGGTGCCCTCCTATAGAGGTTATGAAGTCTCGTTGGGGCAACAAGGTATCGGATGTTTTTTCTGGTATGCGGGCGTACTTGGATTCTTATATGCCAAAGGCAACACGCAACGAACGCCGTCACATCTACAAATTGATGGTTATTTCTGCAAACGAGTACCTCCAAGTGCAGGGGCAGTTTATCTCGTACAAGACCTTGTTTGAATCATTAGAGCGGGTGGGGGTTATTATGGACCACGCCTTCCCCGGCTATGCTAAAAATGGTATGCTTAAGTTTCTCGTAAGACACAGAGGTTAATTAACATGACGAAATACAATCCGGTAAACGTGGACACCAGTTATGGTAAGGGGGCTTTTCAAAAGAAGTTCTTTGAGGAAGGTAAACTTCTGGTTCGCACGCACTTTGATACCTTACAGGGAGAAGGACCTTTTGCGGGCAGGCCCGCTTTCTTCATTCGCTTTGGTGGTTGCAACTTTGGGGGCAAGGGCACAAAGGCTGGCCCCGGCTGCACTTTTTGTGACACAGACTTCTCCATAAACAAATCGCTGTTATACGCGCCGCTTGATCTGTTAGAGATTGTGCAAAGCGGTACCAAAAGCAAGCTGGTTATCCTTACCGGAGGGGAGCCCCTCCTGCAACCCGACATTCCCATGGAAAATCTATTTAGGGCATTGAAGGCGGAAGGGTACGAGATCCAACTGGAAACCAACGGCACCTATATGCCGGAGTGGTTGGTGCGCATGTCCGGGAGCAGAGTGACTATTGTGGTTTCGCCTAAAGCTGCTGAGAAGTTGAAGAAGTACGATTCTGCAAAGAAACCGGTTCCCAAAATTGCAGATAGGATGAAAACCTTCGGAGACGTGTTTAAGTTCCTTATTAGTGCAGACCCGGAAAGCCCGTACTACGATATCCCGGCTTGGGGGAAAGACTTGGCATACAAAATAAACCCCATGGAGCGTGTGTGGCTGTCTCCCATTGCCGTGTACCATAGCGCGCCCACTAGCGAGGTGGTTAGCGGCTGGTCGGGGGAACACATTGACCGTGAGGCCACGGCGCGCAACTACGCACGCACCGCAGAGCTTTGTATGGAGTATGGTGCCCGACTTACCATTCAGCAGCACTTGTTCACGGCCATCCCATAATGGCAAAACGTCTTGGGAAGGCATCGCAGGAAAACCTCCTAGCGTTGCTGGCAACTAGTGAAAAGCAAGCGGGCATCATACGCAATACCATTAAGCCTGAACTTTTCATTGGGCACTACGCCGACATGATGGAAACTCTGTGTGATTACTATGACACCTACGGGAAGCCCCCCGGCTTTGTCCATTTGGCGGACTTGTTTGAGAACGAGCTTAACCATAGCGACGAAGACATTGCAGAGCAGTACCGTGACACCATTCTCAATGTTGAGCAGTCCCATAAGGACATCAACGAAGAGTACGTGATGTCCAGCTTGCAGAACTTTATTAGGACGCAAGTAACCATGCAGGCCGTGCTTGAATCCGCGGAACTGCTAGCCAGCATGGGAAGCGACGCCATTGATGACGTGGATGAGATTCTAGCCAAGGCTCAGAAAACAAAGCTGGATCTGTTTGAACCGGGTATTCGCCTTATAGATACCACACGTAGTTTGTCTTTCTTGGACAAGCTGGACGAAGAACTAGAATTCCCAACAGGCATACCTGAATTTGACAAGTACCAAGTGTGCCCCGCTAGACAAACCCTATTCGTCTTTGTGGCTCTGCCCAAGAGGGGGAAGACACAGTTTGCGGTAAACCTTGGAAGGCAGTCTTTGCTTAATCGCAAGAAGGTCTTGCACATTAGTTTAGAAATGAGTGCGGAAGCTATTGCACAGCGTTATGTGCAGAACTTGTTTGCTGTTGCCAAGCGCAAAGAAGACATCTCCATTACGAGACTAGAAGTTAAGAAAGGCAAGCTGGTCGACATGTTGCCGGTGGACCGCACCCCGCAGCACACGTTTGAAGATGACAACATTAAGTCCAAGCTGCTTAAGAAGATAGACCAAGTTGGCTACCGCATTAAGAACATTATTGTTAAAGGCTTCCCTAGTGGCAAGTTGACCATTAAGGGGCTTAACGCTTACTTGGATAACCTGGAACAGAGGGAAGGCTTTATCCCCGACCTAATTATCCTTGACTACGCTGACATTATGGAAGTGCCTTCCGATAACAAGCGAGACGCGCTTGGCAAGTTGTACGTCGACCTACGCGGCTTGGGGCAAGAGCGTAATGCCGCCGTGGTTACCTTTAGTCAGGGCAACCGGCAGGGCGTCGGCCGCAAGGAAATGACTGAGAGCAATATCGCGGAAGACTTTAGCAAGATGGCTACCGCGGACATTGTGGTTATTTACAACCAGACAAAGATGGAAAAGATGCTTGGGCTTGCTAGGGTGACGGTACAGCTTGCCCGTGGGGACCAGGACTCCTTTACCGTTCTGGTTAGCCAGAACTATACGCAAAGCCAATTTGTGGTGGATAGCGTGCGCCTTAGCAGCAATTACTTTGACATGTTGAAAGAACTATCGGATGAACCGGACGACGAGGAGGACTAACATGGCCAACTACCTTACCAAGAAAGAGAAGCTGCACATTGCTTCCCTATGCGCGGATGCGCTCCTAAAGACACACAGAGACTCTCTGTATGCTTCTTCTGTACTCCTTTTTGAACAGTACATGGAGCAGCAATACCCCATGCCAAACGTGCGCAGCCCTGAGTTGAAAGAGGCATTGTACGAGACTATTAACGCACATCGTAACGCGCTCATGGTGCTTAGCGTTGCGGCAAACATACCAGCTAGCGCAGAGCTTACTCCAAGCTGGCGCATCATTACCATATTGTTTGAACACCCAACGCTAGTGCCTGCCCCCCTTTGTTTTGGTTATGTCTCTGGTAGGAGGGAGAGTACGCATCCAGGTTTGTCATCTAAGGACAAAATTAGACTGGTAGCCCCCGTCGCACAAGAACCGTTGGCCGGTCTTCTAATACGACAGGATCAGTTACAGTACCAGTACGTGAACTTATGGACAACTAGCATCATTACTTTTACGGAACTTTTTGAAAAAGCAACAACCGTGGAAAAGTTGCGAAAAGAATTCCCCGAAAGTTGCTTGCACTGTGAAGACTTTTTGGAACAGGTTGTTCTTAGGAACACAACCTCCCGTGAGCAACGGCAGCCCAAGACGAAACAGAGTTCTGAAAAAAAGAGTACTGTACAAGATGTTTATAACAAGAACGTGGAAAAGCTAGAAAAGGACATTAGGGGGTTAGAGAAAAAGATATGCCCGTAACAAAAAGAGTAGTTAACCAGTTCTTAGAACGCAAACTGGCAAACTACGACTGGATGAAAGAGCTGCCCGCTAAGGAAGTCGTGCGCGAATACAAACTGATTAACCCGCGTTCTACCATGTGCACGACTTTGTACAGCCACCAGATGATTTGCTTGCTGCTGGGAGTAGCCCACGAGCAATTCCTCTATTTCCTTGACATGGGCACAGGCAAAAGTCTGCTAGCGTTAACCCTGTATGACTATTTCCGGCAAATGCAGGGCATTGGGAGTGGGCTGGTTCTAGTGCCAAACGTTATCAATATCGAAGGTTGGCAAGAGCAGGTGGAAGAACACTGCCCGCATTTTTCGTTTGTGCCGTTGGTTGGGACCAGTCACCAAAAAGAGATGGCGTTGCTCGACCCGGCGGACTTGTACTGTATCAACTACGCGGGGTTGAACCATTTGGTAAGCACTAAGGTTGCTAGCGGAAAGAAGGGGGGTGGTGAGAACCTTAAGCCGCAGGATGGTGTTATCAAGCGGTTAACCGACCGCATTGGGTTTGTTGCGTTCGACGAAAGCCAAGCCCTTATGAACCACGATTCTCTTACTAGTCGGGTATGCCGCAAGATTGCCAAACAAGTAGAGTTCCGGTTTGCCTTTACCGGAACCCCGGCAGGCCGAGACCCCTCTGCCTTTTGGAACCAATTTATGACTATCGACATGGGGGATACCCTTGGGGAAACTCTTGGCATGTTTCGCTCTGCTTTCTTTAAGTCAAAGAGAAACTACTTTTCTGGTTTCCCGGAGTACATCTTCGATGATGCCAAACTAAACAAACTGCACGAAGTTATGAAGAATCGCAGTATTAGCTACGAGGCTTCTGAATGTGTTGACATGCCCCAAGAAGTAGAAGTTAATAAAGTGGTGGCTTTGTCCCACACGGGTATTGATTACTATAAGAAGTACCAAGCCAAATTGGCCGCAGCTAAAGGCAACAAGTCTCTTATGAAGAATGAGTTTATGAAATTAAGACAGATTAGCAGTGGTTTCCTAAAGGTGAAGAATGCCAAGACAGCAAAGGTGACCGTGGTTAACCTGCCCGAGAATCCTAAGTTGGATTTGCTTTTGTCTCTTATGGGGAACGTTCCTTCTGCTCGGAAAATGGTTATCGCCTACGAGTTCATTCAAAGTGGCGTCCTTTTAAAGAAAGCGCTAACAGAACTTGGCATAAACTTTGCTTTCTTGGGGAATGGTTTAACCAAGCAGGAAAAGCGGGATGAGTTGCGCAGGTTCAAACAAGACCCAACGTGCGTTTGCTACTTGATGAGTCACAAGGCCGGTGGTAGTGGGCTAAACCTACAGGTGGCCAATTACATGTTTGTGTATGAAACGCCTATATCCTCTATTGCTAGACAACAGTTATTGCGCCGGGTGGCCCGTGGTGGACAGAAGATGAAGAAAGTGTTTATCTTTAATTTGCTGATGAAAGGCACGGTGGACGTGCGCATATTGGAGTACTGCAAAGAGGGCAAGAACCTCTTGGAAATCCTTCTTAACGGATCGGATGAGTTGTATGAAGACAATTGACATATACTGCGATGGCAGTTGTAGAAACAAGAAGACACAACGTGATGGAGGTTGGGGTGCTATTATCGTACACGGATTTTATCCGCTTAACCCTACCATTATGTGCGGTGTTGCTGCTAATGCCACAAGCAATAATCGCATGGAGTTACTGGCGGCAATTTGCCCCTTGGAAATACTTGGTGCCCACGATGTTCCCGTGGTGGTTACCAGCGACAGTAAGTACGTCGTAGACGGCTTCCGCTTTTGGATTAAGGACTGGGAAGGAAACGACTGGAAAGTTTCCAACGGGGACGACCTAAAGAACATGGATCTTTGGAAACGGTTGCTGCTACAAAAGAGAGCGCACAGGAATTTGACCTTCAAGTGGGTCAAGGGGCACCGGGGGCACGCTTTCAACGAACAAGCGGACTATTGGGCTGGCTTGGCAAGACGAGGCACAGTGCCGGACGAATACATTGTGAGTAGTGACAGCTAATGGCACGCAAAACAAAAGGCACTTCTTCTTTCGACTGGCGCAAGTTCTTCGAAAGCAACAGCATTGAGTATGTAACCACGGGACCAAACGTCTCTCAAGGAAACATAAACATTAAGTGCCCGTTCTGCGGTAGCGGCGACCCTAGTCATCACATGGGCGTTAGCATACATGGTCGGGGTTGGTCTTGCTGGCGTGCCGCGGACCATCGTGGAATTGCTCCCCAGCGTCTTATAATGGCCCTGCTAGGCTGCGACAAAGCCCGCGCCGACGGCATAGCAGGCCGAAAGCCGTCACTGTCCCCTAGCGGCCCTATACAGGCGTTGCGCGAGGCCATGGAAAACACACCGACGGCATACATTGCCACTAGTGGGGGTACTGCCAAACAAAAGAAGAAAGATCCCGGGAAACTTAAAGTTTCTATGGTATCCGCGCAGCGGCCTATTAACGTAAGCAAGGGGAGCCGCTTTTGGTCGTATATGCAGGGTCGTGGTTTCTTGTATAACGGCGAAACAATGAAGGTTCTAAACAGTAACCATGTTTTCTTCTGCAAGAAGGGTTTATTTAAGGACAGGGTTCTTTTTGCTATCCGTCACAAGGGAGAGGTTGTTACTTGGACAGCACGAGCGATTGGCCAAAGTTCGGTACGCTACAAGTCCCTTTCGGAGAAGCCGAGCAACATACAAGGTATGCCACTGGCTAAAAGGAACATTAAAGACTGCCTGTATGGGTACGATGACCTTATTAACCTAACTGGGAGAGATTCCTTTTTTAACATTTTACTGGTGTGCGAAGGCCCCATGGACGCGCTTAAGTTAGACTATTTAAAAGGGAAGTTATCTCGGGCAGGAGAACACGCTAGGCGGCGACCGGGAACACCCCCTGTGAATTTTCAGCACACCTGCTTGTTTGGCGTTACTGTTAGTGAGAAGCAGGTTATGCTTCTCGAGAAGCTTTCTAAGGTCTTTGATAAGATAGTGTTCCTGTTGGACCCCGAAACGGTGGTTAATCAAGTGGACGCATTATCCAACTTTGCGGGCGTTGACGTATCCTTGGGAGAAATACCCGAAGGGTACGAGGACCCCGGCGCATTAGATTCGGTGGGGTACCGGGCAATGATTATAAACATGGAAGACAAGTTTTCCAAAGAAAAGAAGCTACATACCATTAACTTTAGTGCCAATATGCAGTGGCCCCGCCAGCCACTCCCCTCTTTTAATAAAGTGATTACCACGGGGGTTGTTTAATGAGAGCAAGACCACGCATACCGGGTTTTGTTCCCACATGGGAAGGTGCCATTGCTTGGTACGCACTTAAGTATTGTAGGAAGAACTCTTACCGTTTCCCCAGCGTAGACGTAGAAGATCTCTACGCGGAAGCCTATTTGATTTTTGAGAACATACGCTTTAAGTACGGCCCCCCTCGGGTAACCTGCGAGAAGCACTTTATGGCGTTGTACAAAACCTCACTGCACAACACGCTAATTGACTTGGGGGTAAGGTGGGCCAGCCGTTCGGCTAGAGAGACCCCTGTCGGCTTGTTTAACCGCGCAAATGACGATGCACTGCCCACAATACTTGAGGTAGCAGACCCAGCTAGCGATTTGGGGCCTTTTCTCACCTTCCTACGAGAATACAGCGTGGAGTGCAGGCTTTTCGTCTCCATGTTCGACGACCCTCGAAAAATGGAACAATTCAAAAAAGGATACAAGAAAGAATTAGTTGGTGATTTAACCAAACGAGAAACTAGGAATGAATTTCTTTGTAGAATCATTGGCATTGACCCAAACAAGTATAAGGTAAGCACCGCGTTAAGAAGCGCACTAACAGAGTGGAGACAAGCGTGATACATCTAAGCACAAAGACATACACGGGCTTCCCTTGCTGTCACCGGCAGCACCGCCACGATGGGCACTGCTCCTACATCCACGGGTACAGCCGAACGTACTCCTTTGTTTTTGGGGCCAAGCAACGGGACAAATGCGGTTTCGTGGTGGACTTCGGAAATCTGAAGTGGCTCAAGGAACACCTGGACTACATGTACGACCATACTCTTTTGGTCAACTCGGACGACCCAGAACTGCCTGTTCTGCGAGAGCAGGCAGCTCGTGGCGTGTACCTTTTGCGGGAGGTCGAAAACGCCAGTATGGAGGGTACCGCGGAATACTTGTTCAACTATGCTAACGGGCATCTTTCCAAAGTAACAAATGGCCGGTGTTTCGTGGTTTCCGTGGAAGCCCGCGAAAACGAAAAGAACAGTGCCATCTTTGGTAGTTTGTACCTGCCTGAGCACCTGTCGGACCTCGGGGGGCATTAGGGATGGCTACCAGTGCCGGTAACCGCGTGCTCTGCTCTATCGAAGTAGAGCTTATTAACGCCACTGGTATAGCTAGGAGAGACAACGAATCCGACCAAACATGGCGCGCTCGTCTTGTGATGGCACAGGATGAAATGGCGGACAAGTTGTTCGACGGACTATCGGTGGCCACAAAGGAATGGTGCAAGGCTGCGGTGCCTATGCACAATAGGGGGTTTAAGCTCCCCGATTTTAGTCACTACTTGGAAAGCGAAGAGGAGGCTGATACACCACGACCCAAGCGGGGACCTGCCATGTCCGCCCCGCACCGAATGAAAAACCAAACGGAAAAGGGTAAACCGGCAACAGAGCGTGCCAAAGAAATCATGTTGGATAATAGATTCGACATCCCCAACAAGATCATCCATGCACTTCTGCTTGAAGAAGGGTACACGGTTAGTTTAGGCATGGTCGAACAATGCCGCGCCAGCATCCGGCAAACCCTTCGTATCTTAAAGGTCAAGCACCTGCTAAAGCCGGGGTATAATCCTTTTGCAAAGAAGCCGGGGAGAAAACCATCCCCAAAAAAAGAAAGCGTAAAGAAGCGAGTGCCTAAGTGACCACCATGCTACATCGTATATGTATGCAAGGTGTCTTACACGTAAGAAACCCAAAAGAAAGCGGAGAAGAGAAACATGACTGTTGAAATTGGCAAGGTTGGCAAGGAAGCTCTCAAGGCTACTGGCCAAAAGGTGCAGGGCCAGAAGGAAAAGGACCAGCCTTTCCTTGAGCGAGTTTGTCGCGCCTTTGAGGGGGTTGAGGACGACGACTACGAAGACCTGCCCGAAGAGGTGCAGAGCTGGCACGCCGCCGCTGTTGAAGCGGTTAAGGAGGAGGAAGCTATCCCCGCGTTCGAGCCTGTCGCTACCAAGGGTAAGGGCAAGAAGAAGCCCGAACCTGAGGAAGACGAAGACGAGGAAGACGCGGACGAAGACGCGGACGAAGACGACGAAGACGAGGAAGACGCGGACGAAGACGCGGACGAAGACGAGGAAGACGAAGAGGAAGACGAGGCCCCGGCACCAAAGAAAAAGGGTAAGGGTAAGAAGACGCCCGAGCCTGAGGAAGACGAGGAAGACGAAGACGAGGAAGACGCGGACGAAGACGCGGACGAAGACGCGGACGAAGACGAGGAAGACGCGGACGAAGACGAGGAAGACGCGGACGAAGACGAGGAAGACGAAGAGGAAGACGAGGCCCCGGCACCAAAGAAAAAGGGTAAGAACAAGAAGAAGACCGAGCCTGAGGAAGACGCGGACGAAGACGCGGACGAAGACGAGGAAGACGCGGACGAAGACGAAGACGAGGACGAAGACGACAACCAGTCCGACGAGGACGAAGACGAGGAAGAGGATACCAATATGGCTACCAAGAAGGCTGCCCCCAAGAAGATTGCTCCCAAGAAGAGCCCTCGCAAGGCTAAGGTGGTTGCTGCTGAGGAGACTGTCGTCACTGAAGAGGTGACCGAGACCCCCAAGAAGAAGGGCAAGGGCAAGGCTGCTCCTGCGCCGAAGGCTGAGAAGGCTGAGAAGGCTGCGCCGGCTGAGAAGGCCCCCAAGAAGAAGCGCGGCCCGTCGACGGCCGACATTATGATTACGGCTATCGCCAAGAAGCCGGACATCACCAAGGAAAAGATGACCGAGATTCTGGAGAAGAAGGGTGCCGAGGTTAAGGCCAGCACCATTGCTATCCAGCTCGGGTGGATCAAGCGCATCATTAAGAAGCTGCGCGAAGAGGGCCTGATGGCCGAGTAACCCCGGAAAGGGTTACAACATTCGGGCGGGTTGGGTTCCCTTGCACCCCTTCCCGCCCGTTTTGTCTATACAGCACAAAAGGTACTGAAATGATTCGCCCCGAACAATCCGCCCCCGTTATTCTTATGTCTGGTGGGATGGACAGCCTGTTTGCTTGGTGGTCCTTACGAGACCAGCAAGATCTATTAAACGCAATTTGGCTCTACTCCAATATCAACGCCAAGTACGGGGAGAAAGAGCAATCCGCAGTAAAAAATCTCGCTACTTTGCGAGAAAACCTGAATCTTTCTCACCGTTGGGACAAGCGCGCACAAAGAATGGTGGTTATGCCTAGCACGGATATGAGCCCGTTCGAAGATGCTGCTAGTGGTATTATCCCTTTTCGGAACGCACAGTTGGTCCTAAACGCCGCGCAATACGGGCAAAACATCTTGCTTGGCATTTTAGAAGATGAAATCAACTCCGACAAAAGCCCGGAGTTTTGCTCTGTTATGGAAACCCTGTTGAACATAAGCCACCGCCCACAATACTGGACGGAGGGAAAGTATTTCAAAGTAGGAAGTCCTATCCGGCATCTTAACAAAACAGAAGCGTTGTATGAGTATCTTGTGACTGGTGGGCCACTCGACATGCTTTCCCAAACAATTTCCTGCTACAGCGGCGAGCAGGGGCATTGTGGCGAGTGCCCTAGTTGCTTTAAAAGGTGGGTAGCCTTAGTCAACAACGACATGGCGAACCACACAGAGTTTCTTTCTGACCCAATGGAGTACGGACGGAAAACTAGCGCTTTGTACAAAGCCCAAACAGGAGGGTACCCCAACAAGCGCGCACAAGAAATTCTTACCGCCTACAAGAAAACAGGAGGGGCTAATGAACTCGGAGCACTTTGAGAAAGCCTGTCACCATATCCTTAAGGGTATTTCGGACAGTGAAGACATTAAGCGGGAAGGGCTGCAAGAAACCCCGGAACGTTTTGCTCGCGCCTTTACGCATTACCTTGGTGGCTACGAACACAATCCTTTAAACATCCTTAAAGCGTTCAAGGATGGCAGTTCCAATTATGACGAAATGGTTTGCCAAACCAACATCCCCGTTTACAGCATGTGTGTTGTCGGCTCTACTTTCGTAGAGACGCCGAAGGGTCTCATACCAATCTCACAGTTGACCACTGGCGATTGGGTGTATTGTGTGGACGAACAAACCATGCAGTTGCATTTACGACAATGTGAGAATCCTAGGGTGACTAGGAAGAACGCCAAACTTGTTCGCGTGTACACAGACAACGACACAGTTTTATGTACACCGGATCACAGGTTTCTTACTTACAACCGTGGATGGGTGGAAGCGCAACATCTAACTTCGGGGGATAGTCTGTTATCTCTTTACCGGACAAGTACGAAGTTGAAAACCGACAAGGCCAAATACCAAGATAGACGGGACGCCCTGTCTTTGGGTTGTTATCTAAATCGAGGACAAGGTGACCATACTGTGCTCGGCGTGGAAGAGGGTCGTTGGCGAGAAGACGTTTGGTGCATGACTGTGCCGGATTTCCCCAACTTCTTTGCTAACGGTATGTTGGTACATAACTGTGAGCATCACTTCGCCCCCTTCTTTGGCGTGGCGCACATAGCTTATGTTCCCAATGGAAGTGTTGTTGGGTTGAGCAAGTTAGCCCGTGTGGTGGATGTGTTTTCCAAGAGGTTACAAGTGCAGGAAAGGCTCACCGTGCAGATCGCGGAAGCACTGCGCGATGTGCTCAACCCCCATGGTGTGGCTGTTATGCTCCAATGCAGACATATGTGTATGGAAATGCGCGGCATCAAAGTACAAGGCGTTCTCACCACCACGTCCAAGATGACCGGTTACTTCTTGGACAACGTTTCTACCCGGCAAGAATTCCTAGCACTGCTCCCCAAATGAGCAGGCCGCACCTTACCCGGCCTCCGCTAAAAATCCTGCTGGATAGTGGGGCCTTTACTGTGTGGCGTAGCGGTGGCTACATAGATCTTTGGGAGTACGTGGACTTTGTTACGGACAATGAGCTGGCACTTAACTCTTATATCAACCTGGACGTGATGCCGGGTGCCCTTGGTAGGGTGCCAACACCAACGGAACTGGAAGAGTCCGCCCGTGCTGGTTATGAAAATCTTCTTATTATGGAATCGGCGGGTTTGCACTGTATGCCCGTTTACCATGCTGGAGAAGATCTTCGTTGGTTGGATAAGTACATCAGCAAGGGGTACACTTACATAGGGATCTCACCTAGCTCCATTCGTTCCAGCCGGGGCCGTGTTGCTTTCCTCGACCGTGTGTACGACCACATTGCTAATAGCGCTGGTCAACCTGTCGTAGCGACGCACCTGTTGGGGTTGACCAGTTTGCCACTCATGTACCGCTACCCGTGGAAAACGTGTGACAGCACGTCTTGGATGCTCATTGGTGCGTTTGGTAACATACTTCTTCCCAAGATGAATGACGGGGTGCCTGATTATTCCGTTAGCCCAAACATGGTAGCAATGAGCGAGAAGAGCGGCTCTATTAAGGGCGGAAAGCATTTTCTCAATATGAAGGGGCACGAGAAGAAAGCTATCGTGGACTTCATTGAGAGCAATGGCTTTACCGTAACTGGTATGGAAACCCACTACCGAGACCGCATGAAACTAATTACCCGTGTGCTTCTTAACGTGCAGGCTACTTTACGCAAGAAGAACATGACTTTCCAAAAGCAAGGTTTTATACATACTTCCAGTTACCGAAATGAACCGGGGTTTGTTATTAAAGACAGAAGCATTATTTTTGCTTTCCCGGCACAGGATTCTTTTAACAGTATTCTAAACGGGGAAGGCGTGGTTAATCGTCTTGTAAGTTATGAGTTCCTAAAACAACGTAACCTATCGGAATTGCACACGTATAAGAAGACGTGGGAATTCCTTCCAACCGGAGTGTAACAATGGACCGTCACGTACTTCTGAAGCAGTTGGGTATTGCCAAGCTGGCTCTTGCTACCAAGGACTTTGTTCCGGTGCTAACCTGCTTCCACTTCACCGGCAAGGAGGTTGTTGCCTATAACGATCAGCTTGGTATCAAAACCAAGTGTCCCACGGGGTTTAGTGGTCTGGTGCGCGGTAGTCAGCTGCTCGGGTTTCTCAACAAGTACACGGGCAAGGAACTGGATCTCACCGTTGATAAAGAGATTCTAACCGTGGGAAAGGGTCGTAGCAAGTTCACCGCCCCCATCCTGCCAGAGTCCGACTACATATTCAAAGTACCCTCGGGCATTAAGAACGCTTGGGACATTGATATTACGCCATCCTTCATTCTGGCGCTTCGGCACTGCCTTATTAGTGCTAGCGACGACATGTCCATGCCGCAGTTTAGTGGCATTCTTGTTAGACGGCTTGGAGACTTCCTAAAGCTGTTTAGCACCAACGATCGCACCATCTGTTCGTATGAGATCCCGGGAAAGAAACTTGAGGGCGGAGAAACACACGCTATTCTCCCCACTAACTTTTGTACCGCGCTGGTTGATATTGCCGACGAGGTACTTTCCCTGAAAAACCCGGAAGCCTCGTTGAGCATTGGCAAGCAGAGCGTTATGGCTACCTTCGGCGGGGGTACTTCCATTTACAGCAAGTTTGCTTCCGGTGTTAACCCCCCTGATTACGAAGCCATGGTGGCTTCCTTTGATGCGGGGCATACCAACGGGGACATGGTTCCCATTCCCGCCAACTTCTACGCAGCCATCCAACGTTGCCAGTTGGTTCTTACGGAGGACAGCCCGCACATCATAGCTTCCATTGCGGAAAACAAGCTAACCCTGCGGGCTGAATCCCGCTTTGGTAAGGTTAGGGAAGTTCTCAAGTTGGAGGCGGTGGAAGATCACACTGTTGCGGAAACCACCGTGCGCTTGCTCCCGGAAGATATGCTGCGCGTGTCGGACAAGGTGTCTTCCATGCTCCTAGGGCAGTCGGGCAGTCGTTTCGGCGGAACAACCCACTACTTCAACTACTATGTTGCCCCGCTGGCCACTCCCACCGTTGCCGCGGTAGAGGAGGAAGACTAATGGAATGGTTGCAATACCATAGCACCGCCCTTCTTGGGGGGTTAGCGCTCTTTTTGGTGGTACCAACAATCGCCATTGTGTTTATTCTACTGCGCGATCGAAAAAGGTGGAATAACGGTAAGTGTTCAAACTGCCAAGCAGCCCTTGAGTTTGTGCAAGCGGACCCCAAGGGAATGCTGGTTGCGTACCAGTGCACTAACCCCCAATGCGGGGAACTGAATATGTTTGCCGTGGGAAACCCTTTCATTAGCGTGAGGTAGCATGGGCTTTTTTATTGCGGACGAAAAGAAGAAGCTGGCAAAGAGAAGGCCCGATTCGGTAAGCAAGGAAACCCTGTACGAAATGGGGTGCGCCGCCTGCCCTTTGAACAAAGCTAAGGTTACCTCCCCAAAGATGGGGTCTACTGGTGCCGACAACGCCCCAATCTACGTGCTACACGGGGGTATTACCGAGGAGCAGGACGACGAGGGCCGACATTTGGTTGGCGACGCTGGGTCCGAGTTTAAACGCATTTTTGGTGCGGCGAACATACAGCATATGCGGTTTGGTTCTGTAACTAAGGATTATACCCCCAAGGGCAGGCGACCCAATGAAGTAGAAATAAACTGCTGCCGCAAACAAGTAGAAGAAGATATTGCCCTGCATAAGCCCAAGGTTGTTATCGGACTTGGGTTTCTTGCTATGAAGTGGGCTACGGGCCTTACGGACATTAAGTTGTTCTCTTACAGGCTTATCCCGGTTAACATTGGCGGGCACGACTGTTGGTTCTTCCCTATGGAAGACATGGAAACCATGCTGGCCAATATACGCGCGTCTCAGCGCACCGGAGAACGGTATTTCACAGAAGCAGACAACCTCGCCAAGCATCGCGGCCGCGCCATTGTACTTAAGGCTAAAAAGAACAAGTTGGGTAAACCTGAAGTTCTTTCGCAGGCGGACTATGCACAGGGCATACACATTGTCTTTGGAAAGAACGAAACTTCTGATCTTAAAACAATTGAACGCCACTTTAAGAAGATGTCCGTAGAAGATTCCTGCGCCTACGACATCGAAAGCCATGGGCTACGCCCTTATAACAACGGCGCTAAACTTCTTAGCATCGCTATTGGTACCTACGGCAACACCCTTGCTATTGGGCTAGAACACCCGGAGTGTCAGTGGAGTCGTAAAGGGCTGAAGGCGGTGTACGCCTTAGTAGAGAAATTCCTTAGAGAAACCACCACAAAGAAGGTTGCCCATAACCTGCCTTTTGAACTAGAACATATGGGTTACTACTTTGGGTTCGACATTTGTTGGGCCGCGAATTGGCAAGACACGGTTATGCAGGCATACATCTTGGACGAGCGTAACAAGCAGATGCGCGGGTTTAGCTTGGACGATTTGTGTACCATTAACTTAGGACTTAGAATTAAGGAAATTAGCAATCTCGACCGCGCCAACCTTATTCAAGCCCCGTTGGTTGAAGTGCTCACCTACAACGGGGGAGATACTAAATACACACATAAGCTCTATCTAACACAGCAAGCTAAGCTGGAAGACCAATCACTGGTGGAAGTGTACGAAGATGCGCTGCGCAGGTGCAAGACGGTGCCCGCTACACAACTTGCCGGATTACACGTTGACCAGAGTGAGGTAGTACGCTACCAAAAGTTTCTCTCTAAGAAGATAAAGAAAGCGGAGAAAGCTATAAAGTCCCTCCCGGAAGTAGACGAGTACGAGGCCAAGTACAGAAAACATTTTAACGTGGGTAGCCCCGAAGACGTAGCTAAGGTGTTGTATGAGTTTGCTGGTGTGCGCTCCGTTAAAGTGAACGGCAAGTTTAAGGCGGATGAAGGCATTTTGTCTAAGGTGACTCACCCGTTGGCTAAATTGGCGCTGGACTTCCGTGGAGCAACCAAGCTGAAATCCACCTACGTCGACGGGTTGGCCATAGGTGGGGACTACCTGTTCGACGATGGCATGTTACACCCGGTTCTTAGTCCTTGCATCGCGGAGACGGGACGTCTTACTTCTAAGGAGCCAAACGAGCAGAATTTCCCCAAGCATAAAGACAAGTACATTCGTAGCCAGATCGTAGCGCCAAGCGGTGAACTGTTTGTTGCCGCGGACTACGGGCAAATTGAATGGCGCGTGATTGGTTTGTGCGCCAAGGACAAGGCGCTCAAGGCCGCACTGTGGGAACGGTACGACGTTCACAAGGAGTGGGCGGAAAGAATTATAGCGCAGTGTTCTAGTCTTATTGGTGGTGGTCGTTGGAAGAGCTTGGATAAGGCCGAGCAGGGTATTTGGAGACAACGTAGCAAGAACGAGTTTGTGTTCCCTAGTTGTTTTGGTGCACAGCCAAAAGGGATTGCCAACAGCCTTGGGGTAGACGAGAAGCAAATTGTGTGGCTGCAAAAAGAGCTTTGGAAGCAGTTCCCCGGTGTGCGCCGCTGGCACGAAGACACCAGAAAGTTCTACGCTGAGAACTTCTACGTGGAAACCCTCACTGGTAGACGCCGACGCGGACCGTTGGAAAGGAACCAGCCAATCAACACTCCAGTGCAAGGCACTGCCGCCGACGTGGTTATGGATGCCATGGCGCGGCTAAGCGAGTACGCTTGCAAGGTTGGCGACATACGTTACCAGCCTGTTCTTAACATCCACGATGACTTGACCTTTAGGTTGCCTGAGAACAAGGCCGAGGAATACTTGGAAAACATCCTGGAGATTATGTTGCAGAGCTCCTACAAGTTTTTTGATGTGCCAATTCTTGTGGAAGTGGAGGCGGGTAGTAGTTGGTACGATCTCAACGAAGTTGACAAGTTTTACAGTGACGATTGGTTCAATCAGAAACAGGCTGCTTAAACGACGACCCTACAGGTGTCGTATAGGTAGTTAAGCCCGTTGGGGTGCTACTAGGGGTCAAAAGCCCCTGTGTCCCTCGCAAAACAGCATTAGCACGTAGGAGAAACCACCATGGCCAGCCTAGCAGTTCGTTGTCGCCCCCAAACATTGGATGAAGTAGTGGGAAACGGTCCCATTGTGCGATCCATTGAGAAAATCATAGAGGCCAAGCAGCGCCCCCATACCTTTTTACTGACAGGCGGTTCCGGCGAAGGCAAGACAACGCTTGCTAAGGTTATGGCGCGGGCCTTTGGTTGCGCGGACGCTAACGTGCAGGAAGTTGATGCGGCAACCAATAGCGGTGTCGATGCGGTGCGCGCCCTTACCCAGCACATGAATTACAAGAGCATGTCCAAGGGGGGTATCAAGTGCGTGGTTGTGGATGAGTGCCATGCCCTCTCCAATTCCAGTTGGCAGGCGTTGCTTAAGTCCACGGAAGAGCCCCCGGAGCATTTCTACTGGTTCTTGTGCACTACAGAAGAAGGCAAGGTACCTAAGACCATCCGCACCCGTGCTACCCACTTTAAGGTCGCCCCCCTAAAAGAAGATGAATTAAGGAAGGTGCTGCTGCGTGGCTGCAAAGAGCTTGGTATTAAGAGCAAGTCTCTTGGCGAAGGCGTTGCCGACGTTTGTGTTGAAAGTTCCGGTGGTAGTGCACGCCAGTTGCTAACCTACTTGGAGCAGTGCCACTTCGCACAAGATGCGGACGAGGCCGTGGCGCTTATTAACCAAGTGCAGGTTAACGACAAGAACGTTATTGACCTGTGTCGCCTGCTTGCCTTCGGTAAGCCCACATGGAGCAAAGTTCTTTCCATTCTACGTGACTTGGAAGGTACCGACCCCGAAAGTTTGCGGTTAGTATTGGTCAACTACTGCACCAAGGTGGCCATGGATAACAAGACCAAGGATGGGCAACGTATGTCCCTGCTGGCCGTTGTGGACGCTTTTTGCCCCGGCATATACAACCGTAGTGAGAAGATGGCCCCGGTTATGCTGGCCATTGGTTCTTTGTTGGAAGGTGAGGAATAACAATGGCAAGTAGACCAACATTGAATAACGAAGTTGTGGAAGAGGACGAAGCAGAATATAAACACTACCGTAGCAAACTTCGTATCCAAAAAACCAACTTAGACACACACTTTGAGCAACACCCGGAACTTTTCCACGAAATATCGGAGAAGTGCCGGGTATTGCAATCTCAACGGGATCTGCTCCTTTTTAGAATAAAAAGGTATGAATCTCGATTTTACACAAAAACAAAAGCCAACACTACCGGCAGAGTTACCAAAGAAGAATTATCCGCCAAAATAATGAATGAACCCCATTGGCGGGCTATGCAAGATGATTTGAAGGAACTGCAACATCACCTTGCCAAATGGCAGACACTCAAAGAGTCTTTTAACCAACGTAGTCAAATGCTGCGCGAGCTTGGTCGTATATACGTAGCAGGGTACTTTAGCGACATCGTCATTAAGGGCAGCAATGACCTAACCGACGAAACCTACGCGCAAAGAAGGGTCGCTATGTCTCAGCAACGGAAAGCAACCAAGAAAAGAAAACTGTGATGGGCCTGTATATCGAAATAGCCTGGATTGTGTTAGCAGTGCTGGCACTTGTTCTGTTTAACCCGGCAACATTGGCACGCTGCTACTACGAAGAGAAGTTCAAATACCTAGTGCGAATGACAAAGCTGCCACACTCCGGCGAGAGTGTGCAAAAGGGCGCTCGCCACGACAAATTCAATTAAGCAAAGAAGGAAAGATACCATGGCGCTTAAGAAGAAGACAGCCAAGAAGACGTTCAACTACAAGCCGCGTTCCGCGGAGCAGGTTAAGAAGCGCGCCAACCAGTCCGGGCGGGACTTCGACTCTATCTTCAAGGACGACGCGCAGACCTACTCCATTGGCGAGGGGAAGAACACGGTACGTATTCTCCCGCCGACATGGGACGACCCCGAGCACTACGGCTTGGACATTTGGGTCCACTACGGTGTTGGCCCCGATGATGTCACCTACCTGTGCGCGGACAGGATGAACGGCACGCATTGTCCCGTCTGCGCTGAGCAGGCACGGGCCGCGGCGGACGATGACGAAGAGTCCGCTAAGGCGTTTAAGGCCAAGCGGCGCATTGTGGTTTTTGTGGTCGACCGCAAAGATGAAGATTCCGCCCCCGAGATTTGGTCCATGCCGGTTACCTTGGACAAGGAAATCGCTGGACAGGCCGAAGAAGAAGACGGTGGCGTTATCCCGCTTGACAACCCCTACGATGGGTTTGACGTTGTGTTTAGCCGAGAAGGCAAGGGACTTGCTACCAAGTACAGCAAGGTGAAGTTGGCGCGGCGGTCCTCTCCGGCGCTGGCGGATGATGATGAGCTTGCCGCACTCTTGGAAAAGATCCAGGAGCGCCCGCTTCCCTCGTGGTTGAACTTCTACAGTGTTGAGCACATCGAAAAGGTGCTTGGTGGTGGTGCTTCCCGTCGTACGGACGAGGAA